>OGVT01000010.1_pt1 | contig 25063 bp, 33 predicted proteins | sample 1575831 | NCBI WGS metagenome assembly OGVT01 (sample SAMN07581542, study PRJEB24739) | freshwater metagenome | place: Singapore | collected 2015-04
AAGCGGGAATGCCGCGAAGTCAGACATCGATACAGGTGACGCTCACGAACTGGAGGAATTGGTCGAAAGTTGCGGAAAAATCCCAACTCAATCCTGCGCTGCATTCGACTGCGCGGGTGCTTTAAGTCACGCCTCCACTCCAAAAAGACCGCATGAGTCATTTTAACGCAACTTGTTTACGATAAATGCCAGCAAAGCGACAACCACCCGACATCATAACCATTGGCACAGAGGATTTGTGCGACCTACTGGGCATTACCAAGCAGCGACTTGGTCAACTTCCCAATGGTGTGGTGTGCAAAGTCTCGCGTAACACCTATGACCTGCTCAAATCGGTCAAGGGATATATCGCCATGCTCCAAGGTCAGAGGGTCTATGGGGCAAGCGGGAATGCCGCGAAGTCAGACATCGATACAGGTGACGCTCACGAACTGGAGGAATTGGTCAGACAAGTCAAAGCTGCGCGGACATACAACGATGCTCGCACCCTGAAGGTTCAGATCGATGCGCTGCGATCTGGATATGCGCTGGAGGTTGAGCAAAACAAATATTGCAGCATCGACCAGATCGAAGACGGCATGGACGCGATTGCATCTGTGGTGCGTAACGCAATCAAACGCATGGAGGGTGATTTACCACCGATGCTTGAAGGATTGACCGCAAGCGCGATGAAGAAACTGATCGGCGAGCAGATTGCAAAGGTGATCCAAATAATTTACGATGAAGGCGAGCGACTTAAAGCACCCGCGCAGTCGAATGCAGCGCAGGATTGAGTTGGGATTTTTCCGCAACTTTCGACCACCCTCTGACCTCACACCGAGTCAATGGGCATCGGATCGCGTGAACATAATGGATGGTCTGACACCGAAATATCATGTTGCAAATGCACCTTGGCAGCAAGGGCCGCTGGATGCCATCGCAGATCCAGACATCAAAGAGGTGGTTTATCTCGCACCGATCGGAACAGGCAAGACGACATTTGTCGAGGCCGCGATGTCCTACATCATAAGCGAAGATCCATCCCCGACCCTGCTGGTTGGTCAGACCGATGACGATTTGAAGGACTGGGCCGAAACGCGACTGAATTACGCGATCGAAAACACCCCAGAGGTGGCAGCGTTGCTGCCGAAGGACAGGCACAAAAAACGGAAAATGGAGATACTTTTTCCGTCAATGTCTCTGTTCATGACAGGCGCGAATTTGTCTGGTCTGCAATCCAAGTCGATGCGGCGGGTGTTCTGCGATGAGGCATGGCAATATCGCTCTGGAATGTTGAACGAGGCGCGAGGGCGATTGCATGATCGATGGAATCGACAATTCTTCATCCTCTCACAAGCAGGTGTGTTGGGTGACGATCTCGACAAGGCATGGAAGCAGACCGATCAACGCGAGTTTTCCTTCACCTGCCCAGAATGCGGATCGGTTCAACCTTGGCAATGGTCGAATGTAATGTTCAGCGATGACGAGGAATTGCCGTTGATCGATCGGGCAAAGACAGCACACCTGAAATGCTGCAATGCCGATTGTGGTTGGACATGCCCAGACGCACCGCAGCCGCGCAGGGCATTGGCAGAATCGGCAACCTATGTGCCGACAGGGCAGGGCATGCCGCACCATGTCGGGTTTCATTATAATGTCCTGTGCAACTGGCGCAAACCTCTGTGGGAGGTGGTGCTGCTGTGGTTGGAGGCAAAGCAAGCGATCAAGCAGGGCAACATCGACCCGCTGCGACAATTCATTCAAAAGAGGTTGGCAGAATCATGGGAAGAGGATTTGACCGACAATCGCGAGATGCTGGTGGGTGATGGATACTTGGTTGGTGAATATTCCGATGGCAAACCGATCGAAGGCGAAGCACACCGATTCCTGACTGCTGACAAGCAGCGAGATCACTTCTGGGTTGGCATTAGGGCATGGAGGGCAAATGGGGAATCGATGCAACTCTGGTATGGCAAAGTGGAAACATTCGACTCCATCCGCGAGTTGGCATTGCGCTATCAAGTCAAACCGCAATGCGTGTTCATCGATGCCCAATATGACACCGATCAGGTTTATTCTGCATGTGCGCGGATGAATTGGACTGCTCTGCATGGATCGGGCAAGTCATCGTTTCCGTATCGGAAAAAAGACGGCAGCGTGATTCATCGGGCATTCACCAGATTTCAAGAGGCATCGGCATCACAGGGTGGCCGCGCCCGATATGCGTTCTTTGCGTCTGATCGGATCAAAGACATCCTGCATGCCCACCGAACAGGCAAGGCGGGATCATGGCAAATCCCTGATGATGTCTCAAAGGATTTTGTGAAGCAGATTGATTCGGAAATTAAAAAGGAAATTCCGAACAGCAAGACCAAGCAGGTTGAATATCGGTGGGTTAAGACCCGCAACAACAACCACGCATGGGATGTCGAGGCGATGCAGATTGTGGCTGCTCTGATGCTGCGACTGATCGCGGGTGGGGATGTTTGACATCTGACGGCATTTGATGCCATCGACAGCAAAAGACATTGCGCGGAATTTGTTTTATTACGCGAAAGGAAATCCGCAAAGGATCGCGGCGATCCAAGCTGCATTCGATGAATCTGTGGCAGGGGCATTGTCAAAAGGCGGGTTGGACATGATTTCATCGGCATCCAAGAACAATGTCAGCATGTCCAAACTTGTCGGCATGCCAGAGATGGACAGGCAAAACGCATTGCGTTGGGCGTTGGCATATCTCGCGGCGGGTTTCGTTCCATCATCATCACGCTCATTTGCAAGGTTTTAAGTCATGGCAATCCTAGATCAATTCGGACGGCAATATAATTATAAAGCCGCAAGAGCAGCGCAGCACACCTATCATCGACCCTATGAGCCGATTGAGCGGAAGGACATTTCGCAACTTGTGCCGTCAGTTGATCGCAAGATCCTGCAATCGCATGCTCGCAGGATTTATTTAAATTTCGGGCCGATCAAAAATGCCATCAACCAGCGCAGCATGTATGCTGTCGGTCGCGCATTCGTGCCGATTTACAAAGGGCAAGATGAGGCGTTTGGATCGGCAGCAACAAAATTCCTCAACGATATTTTTTACCGCATCGGAGATAGTCGCGGCGGGATGCATGATTTTAAGACCAACCTTTTCGGATGGTCAACCAGCATCGATGTCGATGGTGAGATTTTCATCCTACTGACAGAAACCGCAACAGGCTTTCCACAATACCAAGGCATACCAAGTCACCGCATCGCAACACCAAAAGGATTCACCGATGGCGAGCGTTATCGCGGCGGGATGCTGCAAGACGGCATCACTTACTATCCAAGCGGCGAGGCAAAGGAATATGCATTTTGCGACAAGGACGGCAATCTTGATCAATGGTTGCCAGCAGCGAATGTGATCCATTTGTTTGACCCTGAATGGCAATACCAATCGCGTGGTTTGTCTGCGCTGACGCATTGCATCAACGATTGCCGCGACATGATCCAATCGACCGAGTGGGAAAGGTTGGCAATGTTGCAGATGTCATCGATCTCGCTCATTGAATACAACGACAATGGTGGGCCTGATCAGGATGATCCATTCAATACGCTCGTTGGTAATACTGGCGGCGAAGGTGGCATGGTTGTCGAGAGTCTTGATGGTGGATCTGTTCGATATTTTAAATCAAACTCTGGTGGAAAAATTGAAACACTAGTTAATAATAGGCCAGGAAATCCATTCCTTGATTTTCACAATCGACTTCTGAAGTCTGCATTCGCTGGGCTGAATTGGCCAATGGCGTTTTACGATGGCCATGCCGCAGGTGGTGGCACAGCACAACGCACCGAGATCGCGATGGCACAACGATCGATTGAAGATCGACAAGACCTGCTTTTCTATGCGGCCAAACGCATAGTTGGCTATGCAATTGCAAAGATGCAAAAGCGTGGCGATCTGCCATCTGCTGTGGACTGGTATGACTGGGAATTTTCAACACCACCGAAACTCACGATCGATGATGGTCGCATCACCAAAGAGTTGGAATCACTCTGGAAGATGGGTGCTGCTAACATGCGCGACATTGTATCGATGCGAGGCAAGACCCTCGAAGCACATTATCAAGAACGCGCACAAGAAGTCGCATTGCGGAAACTCGCGGCGAGAAAAGCGCAGGAAATTTACGGAGTCGAAATTGACGACCGCGAGATGGCTATGCTTACGGCAAATGAGATGCCAACACCAAATCAAACCGAACAACCATGAACATTGAAATTCAAAATCGCGCAGGTGTCCTGAAATTAAATTCAGGCGTGAACAAAGAATCTGCCGACAAGCTAATTGACGACCTTGATCGCCTGTATGGTCATGCTGCCGTTGCCGCTCAAATGATGATCGGCGAAATTGTCTGCTCTGCCGATGACGCATTGGAATCGGTGGTGGTCGAGATCAACTCGCAGGGTGGTTCAGTCTTTGAAGGGCAACGGATTTACAATGCTTTGCGTTCAATGTCTGCTCGCGGGGTGGAAGTCACCACAAGCGTTAATGGTCTTGCTGCCAGCATGGGCAGCGTGATCCTGATGGCGGGTGACAAGAAACAAATGACTGCTGGAAGCCGCATCATGATCCATGAGGCATCCAGCATTGCCGCTGGGGATGCTCGCGCATTGCGTAGGCAATCAGACCTGCTTGAAGGAATAAGCGCAGAGATCGCCAACATCTATGCCGAGCGCACAGGTGGCGATGCAAAGGCGATCCGCAAGATGATGCTTGATGAGACATGGATGGATGCCGAACAAGCGAAGGCGAACGGATTTGTTGATGTCGTTTTAAAGGATGGCAAAGAAGAAAAATTTGACACCGAAGCAAAGGGCATGACTGGCATTCTGTCCAAACTATTCCCGAACAACGATGAAGCAGCGAAGATTGAAGCTGCGATCGCTGAAAACGATTCACTCCGCAACGATCTTGAGGTTGCAAACGAAAAGATCACCGAACTGACCGCATTGGCTGAAGTTAACGCGCAGTTGCAAAATGATCTCGCGACCTCGCTCAAGACGATCGAAGAACTGCAAGCAAAGATCGTGGAAACCGAAGAAAAGGTGGAAACCTTGGAGGAAACCGCGACCGAAACCGAGGAAAAGGTTGCCAACAAAGCGAGCGAATTGCTTGCCGCGACTGGTCATCCTTCCCCTGTTGCAGTTGCCGATTGCGTCACCGAACTTTCCCTGCGCGAGCAATACGCGCAACTGACCGATCCAAGTGAGCGTTCTGCATTCCGCAAAGCAAACTGGGACAAACTTCTCAACCAATAACACAACCAAACTAACTAACTATCATGGCTAACACATTTGCCTCTGACTTGGTGGTTGACTCGCTGCGCGATGCCGCGATCACCACTCTTTCGAGCCGTCTCGCTCCGCTTAATGCGTTCTCGCGTGACTTCTCTGCCGATCAACTCCGTCCTCTCGCTGTCGTCCAAGTGCCGATCGCATCTGCTGGCGCGAGCGTTCAAACCAATGCGACCAACTTTGAGTCTGGCGATTCGACCCTGACCAATGCTGCCGTTTCGGTTTCGCAATATTCCGCATCGTTCGCTCTCACCAATGCCGAAATCAATCAAGGTTTCCGCATTGAGCAACTCGCTGCCAAGAACTTGCGTCAACTTGCCAACAAGATCATCGATGTTGCGCTTGCTCCTGTGACCACCGCGAATTTCGGTTCTGCCGTTGTCGATGTGGACACCGCTGGTGATGTGACCGCTGCATCGCTCAAGACCCTCTGGGCTGCTCTCAAGGATGGCACGGAACGCAACCTTGTTGTTGATGGTAGTATCTATGCTCAATTCCTCCCAAGCAACCTTGATGGTTTCTCGCTTGCTGGAAATGGTCGCAATGCTGGCATCTACGGATTCGATGGTTTCTATTTCAACAACCGCTGGGATGGTGCTGGTGCAACGATCAAAGGCTTTGCTGCTTCTCCTGAAGCGATTGCGCTTGCCTCTGGTGTGCCTGTCTCATCGCCTGTTGCTGACGACATGATCGCTCAAGAGACGATCACCATCGGCGACCTTGGTCTTCAGGTTCAAATGTCGATGTGGAGCAGCCGCGCCACCCGCAGCCTCTGGGCATCTTACGATGTCATGTTTGGTGCTGCCAAGGGTGATGGTTCTGCTCTCAAGATCCTTGCTCTCACACCATAATGGTTGCTCCTAGCTATTTGCTGATTGCTGCCGACAAGACGATCCTTGTCGGCAGCTATGAGGCGGGATTGACTGAATCGAAGAAGCACGGCAAATGCCGACTCTATCGGTTGGAGTTGATCGATGTTCTTAACGCAAACAAAGCAGGTCAGCAAAAACCTGCCGAGGTTGAAGTTGAGGAACAAAAACCTGCCGCGAAAAAGAAGGCAAAAGCGAAGTAAGATTCAAAAACTCAAACTCCAAAGACCCAGCATCTACCAAGGTGCTGGGTTTTTGACTTTTCGGGCATTGGTATGAGTGAAATCGACAATTTCCTGCTCGCGGGAAACGATGAGATTGATGAAATGTTTGGGACTAAAACCATGTCGTGCAATGGGCAGACATTCAAGGTGGTCTGGAATGATGTGCGTAAATCCTATGAAGGCGCGTTGGGTGGTCTTGAATCTGACATTCAAGCAGTCGCAGTCGCGCAACCTGCCGATGTCACCAATCCTGCTGGTTTGCTGAAGCGCAAATGCCTTGTGGACGGCAACGATTACCGCATTGCAGAGGTTGCCATTGGATCGGTTGCAATCTCATTCACGCTCACAAGCGACAACGATTCACGATAATGGTTAAGATTGAGGTCAGCGAATCGGCCAGAAAAAAGTTTTTGGCTAATATTGAAAATTTCGCGAAATCGACTGGTAAGTCAGTCGAGGATGGCATCAATCAATCTGCCATTATCATGGGAAAGGAATTGATCAAACTTGTGCAACCTTATGGTTTCAATGCAAAAGTTGGCAAGAAATTTCAAGAGAGCATTGCAAAGCAAGTAAATCGTGCGATCAGGCATGCAAACATTACTGGGCAAATGGGCAATGCTGCTGTGGTTCACAAAGAGAACAGAAATTCTGAAGGACAAGTTAAAAGAGATTTAAAATTTAAAGGGAAATTTCAAAGGACACCAATTGAGATTTCCGAGCGTGACGCATTGATCAAAAAGAAAATGCAAAATGCTGGTATTGCCAAAGGTGCTTGGTTTGCCGCAACCAATCAGATCAGCAAAAAAACCACAGGAATTGCCAAGTGGATCACCCGACATGAGAATGCTGCTGGAACATGTAAAAAGACTGGCAAAGGCATTGATCGCGTGATTGAGCTAACCAATAGCGTGCCTTGGATTAAAAATGTCCAAACGACAGATGATCTCGATCTCGCAGTTAAAAGAGCAGAAAAAAATTTCATTAGCTACATCAACAGGGAAATGAAAAAGAACATCGAAAAAGCAAACGCATGACCACTTCACAACGATTAAAACTTGCCGTTATCGCGGCGATTGATGAAGCGAAACCTGACGAATTGATTTCGGTGGTGGATTCGCAGTCACGATCCGACATCGTGCTGCCAGTTATTGCCGTCAGTATCGACTCTGCAAGCGCATTTAACGAGGCATTGCAGGTGGTCGAGGAAATTAGTGTTGTTGCGACCCTGCGAATCCATGCTGGGGATGATGACGAGGAAACCACAGGCGAGTGGATCGACACGATCGAATCGCAGTTTTCCGATGGTGACCAGATAATCGCAGCCGCGACCGAACTGCTACGGATTTACTCATGGGTTTATCATGGCAGCACCCAGCAATGGGATGAGAACATCCTAGAAGTGACATTTTCCGCGACATCTCTGTGCGCTCGACTTCCAGATATTTGACATTTCATTCAACCTTGAACGATCACAATCATGGCCGCCACAATTTACACTTCAACTGCCGCCGCAAACCTTGAATACGGCATCGTCAACGAAACTGGGATGATTCTCACGAATTTTTCCCGCAATGTGCAATCGGTCAAAACCGAAGTGCGCGATGCCGAGAACGATGTTGTTGCCGTAGCTTACTCTGGTCTGACCGCTGCCATCACCCTTGATGGATACATCAATGGCGCGACTACATTCGATGTCGCCAACCTCCTCACCTTGTCCAACGACACCAATGGATATGGTCTGACTGGTGGCACGATTATTGTCGATTCGGTCAACGAATCGACCGCACAAGGCGATTTCAAGAAGGTTTCTGTCTCTGCAACGCAATATGCGTCCACGATGACTGCTGCTTAATGCTCTAATGCCGATGCTCCCACGGCAGAATATGGGAGCATTTTTTAAATATGACACCACAAAAATTATTTCACACCACAAACCTCAAAGCGGCGACTGCTTTGCTTACGATGGGTTTTAAGAAGGTCGCAATTTCCCGCATGATTAGGCGGGATGGCAAGGAGTCGATTGTCTATTGGTTTGAAGCGACAAATGCCGATGGTTTACAAGCCAATGTTGTCTTTGATGGCATGACGACTGGCGGCGACAAGTTGATGAAGAGCAATCCTGAATCGCCAATAAACTACATGCGATGCTTTGCCGCGAATCGCGATGAATTGGTTGCCGACATTAAGGCAACACCGCGCATGATTGAAATCGAAAAAGACGGCAGGAAATTTGCCATTTCCGAAAATGCATCTGCTGAAATCAAAAAGCAGATTGCCGCAATGATTTAACCACCAAATAATATGCTAGAAATACTAACTGACGATGAAGTCTTGCGCGAGCAAGGCATGACCGATGGGCCAAAAAGCGTTGGCAAATTCACCATGCGACCGATGACTCCATTGAGTCTGTCGTGGTGTCAACGCAATGGGGTGTTCGATGACGATGTTGGCGACCCGATGCAGAAAACTGCCGCTTATGTGTTTTTGCACACCGAGTCGAAGGAACGCATTCGTGCCGTTGTCCACAGCAAGTCAGCATTTGCCGATGCCGTTGACGATTGGATCGACTTCCATGTTCAAAATCACCACACCGATCTTGAGCCATACACGGCAGAAATGAACGCGAGCATGCAGAAATATCTTGCTGCGATCTCGCATTCAAAAAATATCGGTGTTGCTGGTGGAGATAGTCCAAAAAACTAGCCACCCCCAGTTGGCAAGCTAGCTATGTTTGGAACATCGCGAGCATTACTGGCTGGGGTTTCCGCGAGATCATGGAGGAGTTGCCGATTTCGGCAGGATTGCAGATCATTGATGCAGACCTGCACACCAAAGGCATCGTGCGATATTACAGGTCACACGATGATTTTGACTCTTTGCGCTTAATTGAGAACGAAATTGAAAAATTGAGCAATGGCAGGTAGCTATACAACAAAGTTTGGAGCAGAGGATGCTGGTTTTACCAGCACGATCAACAAGATCAAAGGGTCAACCAAATCAATGGATGATTCGATCAAATCTGTTTCGGCATCTGTCGGTGCATCGTTTGCCTCAATGGTCAAAGCAGGTGCTGCAATGGCAGTTGGTTTCGGTGCTGTGAAACTTGCTATCAATGCAGTTAAAGGTGTTGTTAACGAGTTTGGTGACGCTCTCGATCTTGGTGGCGAGTTGAACGATTTATCAAGCCGCACAGGTGAAACGGCTGGAAACCTGCTGATCCTGCAAAGGTCATTCGACAATGCTGGATCGTCTGCTGACAAGGTTGGGCCTACCATCAACAAGCTTCAAAAATTCATGGATGATGCCGCTCAAGGCGGCGCGAAACAGGCAGAAACAATGTCGCGTCTGGGCGTATCTCTTGAGGAGTTGAAGGGCAAAACTCCACTTGAGCAGATGCAGATTTTCGCTGAACGGATTTCAGCAATCCAAGACCCAACCGAACGATCCGCATTAGCGATGCAGGTGTTTGGCAAGTCTGGCGGCGAATTGCTGCCGATGTTGCAAAACTTCTCTGGTGAGATTGAAACGGCAAGGTCGCAACTTGGTGCAATGCCAGATGTTATGAACCGATCAAATGCCGCATTTGATACAATCAGCGATAATTTGAGCGTGATTCAAACCAAACTGCGCGATTTTGCCGCAGGTTTCCTTGATCGTCTTGCACCAGCGATTGAGTTTGCGACCACAATGCTGACGCGATTTGATGCTGCTGCTGCTGGCATGAAACTTGGTGACATCATGATAGGTGCTGGCAATGGTGTTTTTGCATTTAATGATGCCCTGAAGGCATTAAAATTTGGAGAAACCACTCTGTCTTGGGAAATCGCATTTACTGCTTTCAAATTGAGCGCAATTGAATCATTCAATTCAATTTACAAAAACATTGTTGCATCGATGAGTGCCGCTGGCGCATTCATCAAAGAAGTTTTTGGGCCGACTTCTGGTATTTTCAACGCAATTTCACTTGGTTTTGATATTATTGGATTAAAGTTACAGAAATCAATTTCCGCAGCATTTATTGGCATAGCTGAAGCAATCCCAGGAATCGGCGGCGAAATGGCAAGAAGCATTGCAGAGTCAATGCAAAAGGCTGAATCAGATATAAATTTGAGCATATGGGCGATCAAGCAAAGCATGGGAAAGATCCCAAATGATTTTGTGCAGGGCATCAATAATGCAAACGAGGCATTTGATAAAACTCTTAAAACCTCAAAAGACCTGATCGACACGACAGATCTTCAAGGCAAACTATTTGAGCGACAAGTTGAGTTGCAATATAAAATCGAAGAGTCAATTAAAAATCAAGGCCTTGCGTCCGAGCAGTATGAGTTTAGGCGTAAAACATTGCAAGAGCAATACAAGAAAACATTAGTGGTTATTGCTAACCTTGAGCACGAAATCAAGGAGGCTAAAATGCTTGGTGATACCACAAGGGTTAAGGAACTTGAAAGGCAACTTGCGATTGAAAAGCTAATCGCCGAAGAGATCAAAAACGGCAAGACATATCAGGAAGCATTAGCAATTGCCAAACAAAAACAAGCAGATGCCGATGCAAACATACTTGCAAACGAAAAGGAAAAAACCAAAGAATTGCAAAAGCAACTTTCTTTGTCCGAGCAATTGCAAGAAACCCTGGAGGAAAAAATTGCAAGAGAACAAATCGACCCAAGAGGGAAAATTGAAAATAAAATAAACGAAGCGATTGATGCTAATAACTTTAAGAAAGCTCAAAGAGAAATTAACAAGCTTTTTGATAAGGAAAATGCAGCAGCCGCAAAAAATTTGTTTGCTGATTTAAAAAGGCAGCAAGAATTGGATAAGCAACTTGAAGGTGGCAGAGAACTTGAAGACGCACAAAGAGAAGCCGACAAAGAATTGAAAAAAGCAATGCGGATGTCACCAATTGACATTGCGAAGGAGCTTGGCATTGATATATCTGGCAAAAAAAGGGATGAATTACAACGAGAAATCAAAAATGAATTAGAAAAAAGAAAGTCAGACGAAGTCGAAAAAGCCAAAAAAGAAGCACCAGCAACACCAAAGGAGGCAAAGCAGGAACAACAGCAAGAGCGTCTTGGTGGTGTTGTTGGCGAGATCCTTGGTGTGTGCAAAGAGATCGCAAAAAAACTACCACAACAAGCATTGGGATATTAAGTCATGCCACAGATTATTTACGAAAAAAACCAAGGCGCGCTCATTCCGACTGGGGACAGGGTTGTTTCGACCTACCCAAGCGGAATGATTCGGGTCGAGCAGTCATTTATTTGCAACAATGAAGCAGCACAAGGGCAGCGAGCAACTTTAGCAATTGGAAAAGATTTCCCGACTGGGTCATCCCCTGCAATTGATGGTGTTAAAATTTTTCCAGATGTTCAAGAAATTAGACGAAGTGATGGGTTCACCGAATTTCGCGTTGCTGGATATGGCAGAATGACAAGTGGAACGAGAATAATTAAAGAATTTGACGATTACAATGTTGCATTTAAAAAAGCAACTTACAATTTGCAGTTAATTGAATTTCAAGTCTTGCATAAGGTTTTTGTAATACAAATCCCATTCATCACAAGCGAGGGATATTATGCAAAATACGGAAATCATCTAAACAATCTTTTTGATAATTTGAATCTACCGAATCCTTTACCAAGATTCCCAGATGATGCAAAATATGTGCCGCTTGCCACTTACAACAATTACCCTGAAGTGCCAGAGGTAGAAAATTTTGGATACTTTTCGGTGCTGACGACAACAATTAAAAGATATTAGTATGCTGGAAATTCCAATCAAATTCAGGAACAAGGTTTCAATGCCGTCATCGGCAAACGGCACAGGATATCCATACAGGATTTCAGCAACTGATCTTGATCAAAATTTCGCATATGCCGCTCTTGATGTTGAAGAGGGTTGGTTTGAAAACATAAGTGTCGGAGAATTTAAGGGAAGAAAACTAAAATTGCCAGCAGCCCCAGAGGGTGAGGGGGTGTATCTTCTTGGTTCGACTGGTGGTGACATTGGATGGATCGAATATCAGGAAAAAGATGTGAGCATTTGCGAAAACAATTATGCGACAACAGGGAAAATTTTGTTTAAACCATCGTAAGGCATGGCAGTAATTTTGCGCACAAAATGCAATGTTGGTTACACAACTCCGACTGGAGGGTCATTGAGTCTGCCAATCAATTGCGCGAATAGCGAATCAGCAGCGTGGCCTTGGAAATACTTTTACACGCAAACAACAGAAACAGAAACACCGCAAACTAGTGGTGGCATTGTTGCTAGTGGCGTTGGTGCAACACACGAAGCAGCATCAGAACTTGGGCAAGCAGTTGTTCGCGTGATTTTCGCATACATTGCGACCGACCCAATCAGCGCGACAATCAGCGCAAGCGTAACAGGTTGGGGATCGCCAACACCTCCAGAACAGGACAATTTTACTTTGATCGCTCGCTTGTATGATCCAAGTGGGGGTGTTGTTTCTGAATTTTTTAATACTAGTAACCCGACAAAGGTCGAAGCTGTGACCCTTCCAGCGACAACATGTCCGCTTGTGGTTTGGGTTGGTGCGGCATCGCAGCCGACAGGTGTTGATTTTCCTGATCTTCCATCATGCACAGCATCCGCAGGCGTTTCCCTTTAGTTTTGACATTTAGTGAATTTACATGGCGATGACGCTTTCAAGCAGTTTTGCAACAATTGGGTTGCAATCCAGATTTACGGCAACCAATACGAATGTCATTGGACAAATTCCGATTGGATCAAGCGAATCCGTGCAGTTTAGCGCATCAAATGCTATTTATTCGCTGCAAGCGTTCATGGCATCGGCATCATCGACATTCACGCTTGATCAATTCACAGGGGCGACATCTGGGGCGACAACATGGACTTCAGGAACAGCACAGGTCGAGACTGCAACAGCAACAGGAACGGCATCTACAAGCGGAAATGTTACAATAACAATTACTGCAAGCGGCATGACTGGATCACCCAAAGCGATTGCCGTGCCGATCACATCTGGTGATACTGCATCGGTCTGGGCTGGGAAAGTCAGGACTGCTCTGGCAGCAGATACTGCCGTGGCTGCGCTTTTTAGCGTTTCAGGCGCGACCACCTCAATCGTTCTCACCCGCAAGCCATCGAAAACGATTGAAGGATCAAATATTTCCGTGCCATATTACGCAGCGAACGATTCAACTCTAAACATTGCAATTTCTGCTGGCACGACTGGGGTGTCATCCGCTGCAACATCAGCAAACACAACCGCAGGTGTCGCAACATCTGGATGCCTGATGCTGGATGGTGATGGCAAGGACATCGAAGGCAACACTATCGGCACGCTATCAACAATCGATGCCGCTTTATTTAAGGTCATTGATGGTGGAGTTTCAATGTCCGATAGTGTAAGTTTTGCCGCTTCACTAGATTCCGATGGGCAATGCTTACTCATCAATCCAGACATTACCGACCCGATTGACATCACCGCAACTGCCGCAGGTGCAATTCAAATCACAATCCTTGGCACAATCTGATGAAGCGAGACATTCCAACAATCGAACTGCCACACGCATGCAAGGATGAGACTTGGGATGGTCTGACATGGGAAATTGTGTCAACCGACTCGACCGAATTTGATGCGACATTAACGAGCGCAAAATTCCAGATCAAGGACACCACAGGCGCGAAGGTTCTGACCTTGTCGAGCGCAGTTGCTGGCGAGATCACGATCAATAACGCAGCCGCACGGCAATGGAGCGTGACGATCGAGCAACGACTGATGACACTTGATGCAGGGATATATTCTTGGGCATTGGAAACCACCGATGCGGATGGGGTGGTCAAGACCCGCATGATCGGCACACTAATCGTCAACGCAGACACGACATTGGCATGAGTGAAACGATTATCAATCTGACTGCTGGTAACCTTGGTTCTGCCGTGGTAAATGTTACGACTGGCAAAGGATCGACCAAATATGATGTTGATTTAGGCAAGGAATTTAGAACCACACATGATGTGAAGATTGGCGATCGCGGCCCAGTTGGGCCACAAGGGATTCAAGGTATTCAGGGAATTGCTGGGCCAAACGAGATCACGACCGCGACCGAAACCAACCTTACTGGCTTTATTTCTGGCAATGGGACGAATGTTGCTGGTGCGACAGCAGCAACCACATCACCAACCGCAAACACATTAGCGTTGCGTGACGACAAGGGCAGATTACGAGCGTCCGATATTGAAATACCAGTCAAAGCAGCCGAACCAATTGCAAAAGGTTCTGTGGTATACATTTCTGGAGCGGAAGGTGCAAACAAGCTTATTTCGCTTGCACAAGCTAATACAGAATCAATGTCCAGCAAGACAATCGGCGTTTCGATTCAGGCGTTGGCGAAGAATGGATTAGGTTTCGTTTACACAGAAGGTGACCTGTCTGGTCTTGGAATTAACCTTGGTCATGGTCATGGTGTGGTTGATGGTGACCCGATTTGGTTGTCACCTACCACGGCAGGTGGCATGGTGTTTGGTGTTGCCAACAAACCATCCGCGCCAAACCACATGGTGTTTATTGGCTATGTGTTGAAAATTAACGGCAACACACTTGATGAAATTTATGTAAAAATTCAAAACGGATTTGAATTGCAAGAATTGCATAATGTTGCGATCTCATCACCGACCAATGATCAGGTGATCACCTATAATTCAAGCACAAACACTTGGGGAAATTACAAATCAGTTAGCGTTTCAAAATCGCCATCTACAATTGTCGAGAGAGATGAAAATGGCAACACGATTCAAAAATCAATAAGATTAGTGCCAGACGGATTGAATTATTATGCGCAAATCAATCCACCATCATCTCTGGATTCAACCATTTCATTTACATTGCCTTTTGTTGGTGGGCAAATTGCCACAAATAACACGGCAGTTATGTTGTCAGGAAACCAAACAATTGGTGGTGATAAAGTATTTAATGGTCAAATTTTGCTCAATAATCAACGCGCAGATTTTAACACAAGCGCATTGAATAGACGACTTGGTGATGATAGATATGGTGCAATTAGCGCAATAATTGATGACCAAATTTCAGTCTCATCAACAAACTTTTTGAAGATTGTAGAAATCAATTTGCAAATAGGTAGATATCAAATCGATGCTTTTTTAGCATCATTACACACAATTGGAGTTGGATGCAAAATCAGATTTTCAACCACAAAACCAATCATGGTTGGAATTACTGACAATTATGGCAGACCCTCTGTCGCTGCATTTTCCTGGCCTATCATTGATGATGGATACAGCAATATAAGTCCTTATTCTGTAAGATCAGATGCAACTGGGACAGAATACAGAAGGACAATTACAGGCATCATCGAGATTCTAGAAAACAACACACAATTGAGCTTGGACTATGCCCAATTGAATCTCAATACTACATTCCCATCAATTGCTCGCAAAAGAGCGCATATTCTCGCGCGTAAAATCAACTAATCAACAACCATGAAAACCACAATCCTTGGAGTTTTAACTATCGTTGCAACCATCGCAAATGTTGGTGTGCAGATCCTTAATGGTGGCGCACCAGACTTGATGGGTGCATTTGCCGCAATCACCGCAGGTTTCGGCCTCGTTAAAGCAAGAGACGCAATCAAATGATAACAGAACACGGCAAAGATTTAGTGCATGGTGCAATCGGAACGATCACCCCAATTTTGGGTGTGATCACCTCCATGCAGGAACAGATCGAATGGGGAATGCGCGTTGGTTCATTGCTTGTCGGTCTTGTCGTTGGTTTGATTTCATTATTCAGACTGATCAAGAGTCGATGAAAATTGCATGACTTATTCCGAAATAGTCGAATTGCAAAAGCGTGTTGGAACGAAGCCAGATGGTTATTTCGGGCCGAAGTCGATCCGCGCCACGCAGATGCATTTGCGTTCGATGATGCCGCTTTACAATCCTTGGCCTGATACCGACCAAGATAGTCTGCAAGAGTTTTACGGCAATGCTGGTGATGAGAACAAACTCGTTGCGATTGATGTAAGCGGTCTGCATGTCCGATACGATGGCGCAAAGGTTAAAACGATCCGATGCCATCGCAAGGTTGCTGATTCGCTTTTCGAGATCCTCACCGAAATTGAGCATTCATCCTGCGCTTACATTCTCTGGCAATATGCTGGATGCTTCAACAATCGACCAATGCGCGGTGGAAAACTCCCATCGCTCCATGCCAGAGGTGCGGCGATCGACCTCGACCCAGCACCGAATGGCAACCATCGTGCGTGGCCTATTAACGCAACCATGCCGATTCAGGTGATGGAGGCATTTGCCAAGCGTGGATGGATCGGTCTTGGGTGGCAGATCGGGCGCGATGCCATGCATTTTCAAGCAACAAAATGACAATCCCCAAATCAGTTTTGATCGGTGGTCAACGAGTGCAAATCTGCATCGATGACAACCTCGCTGAATATGGTCAATTTTGCCTTGATAATTTAAAGATCACTTTAAGAAAAACAGACTTGCCGACAATGGTTGCGACCTTGAGGCATGAGATGATCCATGCCGCATTTGCGATTTCTGGTTTGTCGCACAGCAAGACATTTGAGGACATGGAGGAATCGGTGGTCAGATGCCTTGAGAACTTGTTCTTCCCAGCATGGTCAAAACTGACCGCAAAACAAAAACGCAGATGAAATCACCATCCAAAATTGTCCTGCTATTGTCGGACCTCCACATCGGCAGCAGCGTTGGTCTTTGGCCTGATAAATTCACATCCAATGAAGGTTTCCCAATTGGGCAAAATAAGTTTCAGAAATGGCTATGGTCATGTTGGAAGGATATGCTTGGCTGGGCATCGACCACGATCGGCAAAGATGATTTTGAATTGGTGCTAAATGGTGACCTTGTTGAAGGCATCCACCATCGCACATTACAGGTTATGTCGGCTGATGTTGGCGACCAAACCACGGCAGTTTTGGACATCCTTGCACCACTTGCAGATAGGGCTGCGAGACTCCATGTCGTGAAAGGCACAGAGTGTCATACCCGCAACGATGAGATCAGAATTAGCGCAGCCCTTGGTGGCACACGCGATCCGCTGACAGGGCAACACGCATGGGATCGGTTGGATTTGGATGTAAATGGATGCCTGTGCAGTTTCGCTCACCATATCGGCACGACCTCTCGACCCTATCTTGAGGCTGCACAGCACAGCATCAATCTGGGCGTTGAGATCCATGAAGCGGCGAGGATGGGAAGACCGATCCCGAAGGTCATTTGCCGCGCTCACAGGCATCGTCACGGCATCTGGAGTGACGGCAACAGCATGAGCATCGTCACAGGGGCATGGCAGGGCATAACGCGATTTGGTCGCAAGGTTGTTCCTGCTGCCGTGCCGCAACCATCAGCGATTATCCTAGACTGGCGATCGGTCGAGCGTGGCGAGTTGCCGATCGTGCATCCTAGGGTTTACACGGCAAAGTAATATGGCAAAAAAATTAGGAAATCTTAATTCGTTGCAATTTGCTCTTGAGCATCTGGTCGATCGACCATTGGGCGAGAATGAATTTGTTTTTGATGACTTTTATTCAGAGGCATTGAAAATCGACCCGAAACTCTCGCGGGATCAGGCACAAAACCGCATCCGCAAAATGCTCGAAAAAGGGCAACTGATTTGCCGAAAAGTGAGGCATAATGGCAAATCAGCAAATGCCTATTCGACCCCATGATATCACAGACCGATATCGAATGGGAAAAACAGATCGCAATCCTCTGGTTTCGGAAAAATGCCAAACCATGTCACACCTGCGGGAAACCTCCCGATCACGACTATCAAGCAGGAGCAAGGTTGATTTGGTGTGGTGGTGAAAAATGCCAGAGATCGGTCACCGACTCAAATCTGACCGATGGATTCAAGCATTGGAATAATTTGCAAAATTCGCTTGCCATGAGGGGCAAAAAATGACACTTTTTTGCAGGTTCGCTTTTGGGTTCGCGATCCTGTTTCATGTTCCACCCGCAGGTTTTGCATGACCTGCGGGTGGTTTTTTTGCCATATAAAAAATCTAATTTCACGCATAACATCTTCCATCTTAACAATGGATAGAAGATCATTTCTGCCATTTCTTGTGTATAGTTTGTAAATGGCATCTTTTGAAGATGAAACCTTCTTGTTTTCAACTTTGTTTTTGCAGAAATTCAACAACAAAGATCGTTCAACAATAACAAAATCGCGCTCTCTTTCAAATGCGATGCAGGTTGCCTTTCCATAAAGCCAACCTTTATCACCAGAACCATTTTTAAACTCTACCCAAACCAAATCATCATCCACATCTGAATCATTCCTAGCCTTTTTCTTTCTGGCTTTTACATCAAATGAAATGCCATATCCGTTCTTTTTCGCAAAATAATCTATATGGTCAAACTGCTCTTGTTGTGTGGCTTTTCTATCAAAGCAATTTTTGTATTTGAGAATTTCAACAAATGAATGTTCTGCATGGTTTCCGTTTTTGGAACATTCACCATGCTTGTCATATTTGTTCACATACATGACGCTTTTCGTCCGTTTCTGCGTATCATAGCGCATCATATCGGCAACCACACGCAGCGTTGTCGAACCTGCGACCCAAATGCCATGATTCCCATGCGTTTTGCACCTGTGACACGCTCAAGTTGATGCCGCCACTTTGAACCACCCCATGCCGTCTTGCCAAAGATGTCCTCCAATGCTGGGTGGTTGTTCGCGACAATGATGCCATCGTCTGAAAACCTAATGCCGTGCCGCTGCAAAGCATCCATGCGGTCTTTTTTACGCAATGCCACACCTGCATCATCTCCGCTCAATGGGTCTTTTCGGATGTCATCGATCACCTCTGCAATCGTGCGCGAGTAATTCACACCCGCCACATCAAACTTGATCACCGATGCACACAGATGGGCAAGGCATTGGTTTTCATCATTGTCCACATCCTCGCTTTGAAATCCCGACCAATCCTGCCGCTGCATAAATTCCCGCGCAATGTCATCGGTCACCTGCTTGGTGGTGGTGAGTGAGTAAGCACCCGCCAGCAATGCACCGACCTGATCGGCAGACCGCTTGTCACCTGTGAAGTCAACTGCGATCCTGCTGAAAATCTCGCAGTTTTTCCTGATCGTCTTTGCGTTCTGGATGCACCTTGAGCGCAGCCGCGCACAATAACCAGCATCCGATGCGGTCGATTTCCACAATTCCACTACCTTGTCGAAATGATCTGCTGCCGATCGACCAAGGTTCTTTTTGAGTTGCAGGATCGATATGCGCGACACATCCGCTTTTTTAACTGCTGCCACACCGATGCTCGCGAACAAGAATGGCGAGCGGATCAGGTATGTCACAGACCCACCCTGTGCCGTGCCTTTAACGATTCCCGCGCCTGTCTCTGTGCTTGATTGTCTAGCAAGCGTCAGGATCGATTCAAAGCGCATCTGGGATGCTTTATCCTCTGACTCTGCTTCATCGAAAATTACTGGCAAAGAATCGCTGCCAAGCATGCCGCGAATCCCTGCTTCAGATGTCGCACCTTGTACATGCAGGGCTGCGTCACCCACAATCGGTTGGATGATGTTGGAAACTATCCACGATTTCCCCGATCCGCTCGGCCCAGTCACCCAAAGGTGTGGTCTCCATCGCAATGCACCACCGATTGATGCGAGTGCAAGCCAACCTGCCAGTAACTTGCCGAACAATGGTCTTTCCCAAGACAGCATCTCGCAGAGATCGATCAACTGCGCTGCTTCAACATTGGTCGCATGGCGGGTGTTCTCGACATCGATCGCCAATGCTCCATGATAAATTGCCCTGCGCGTTGAATTATAGCGCGGGATGGATGTCTGCTGACCATTGATCATCAATCGATCGCCAGCATGATACACGATATCATTGCCATCAATCCAGCACCCCCGACCTCTGATTCTGCGCGAATCAAACATTGGCAACGATTGTGATCGTTGAATGAGCGCATTGATTGCAGCATCCCAATTGACTCCCTGACCCGATGGGAACTCATCTTCCCATGACTGCAAAGGTGCGAGACGCATCAGGTTGTTTTTGCTGTGAGCGGCAGCAGTCAGCGTGACGATCTGCTGCGACTTATCGGGCATGTAATGAAATGCCTCATCGTCTGCACCAAGCAAACGGAACGGCATGCCACCGATCCGATCGGCATCGGCAGCGTCAATGTCGTCTGCATCTGGCGGGTCTGCCAAAATGTCTGTGATCTGTTGGGTGGTCGCATCCGCTGCATCCCAACCTTCCTCAACACCTGCTGGTGGCGTGATGATTCGCACCGATTTAGCTATTGCAACCAATTTGCGTTTGATCTTTTCCGCTGCAACTATCCCCGCTTTATCAGCATCGGGCCAAATCACCACATCTCGACCCGCCAGCACCGACCAGTCAGACTTATCGTGTGCCGATGATCCTCCTGCCCATGTGGTCGCGTTATAACCTCGCTCAATGAGCGCAGTTGCGGTCTTTTCACCCTCGACCACAATGACAGGGTTTCCACCATTTATCACATCTGGAAGGTTAAACAATGGGCGAGGTGCTGGCATTGCTTTCCACTTCCATGCAGTCGCGCCAGATTTGTTTTTGCACCAAGTGAGTGGCAGCACCTCCTTGCCCTTGTCAGAATCAAACCTCACGGCATAGCCAGCAACACCACCATTGCTTGAGTGATATGCCCAGAATGCCGATGCAGGTCGATTCTTGTGCATCAAGTCAGATGGGTTTGCGGGATGATCGGAAAACGGCAATGGTTGCCACTCATCAACCTTGGATGGTGCTGGTGATGGCATGCGGACAGGTTGACCGACACGCGCAGCCAACCATTCGGCTGCATCGTTAAGCGGAACATTCCGCGCCTGACTCACCAGACCCAAAATGTCACCCTTGTCACCTGTTGCGAAATCCGACCACAAACCTGTTTGAAGATTTATGCTCATGGATGTTCCCGATTCGCCACTTAATGACCCGATCTTCCACTCTCGACCCGATTTCTTCCCTTGCGGGAACATTTCGCGCACGATGGATTCGATGTGTGGTAATGCTGATAGGTTCAATTCCTGATAATCAATGTTCATGTTTTTATATCAATCCTGCTTGGGTTGCTGCTTTGTAAATCGCTTTCAAATCTTTGATTGGTAATGAGCGGAAATGACGAATGATCGTCTCTTTATCACTCAAACGGCAATCGGTGTCTAGGATCGTGCATTTATACCAGTCATGCGCTTCTTTTTGGATAAGCAAACGGATTCCGTATTTTCCTGCCGATGTCCTCGCCGATTGTGCTGCCATCTTGTCAAGGTGAAATGAATCACCCCGAACAAGATTGGCAAAAAATTGTTTCCAATTAGTGCGATCAGAATAGGACATTTTCCGACTCGCTCACTTGGGGTTCTGGTGCTGATTGCCTAGCATTCTGGAAAACGATTTTTCCATTTCCTAGGATCGGGCCTTTTTCACCCGCCTCGCGGCGATCTTTTCCAAGATCCTGAACCACCATATAATGATTCCCAAAGCGATCTTCGCCATCTTTGTTACCCAGCAGGGTGATGTCGATGTATTTTCCTTTTTCTCCATGATGGATTGCTGATTTGTCGATTTTTGTGACATCTAGTTTAACTCTAATTATGTTACTCATTTGTTGTTGTTGTTGTTTGTGGGTGAGATTATTTGCTCTGCATCCTCGACCGATTTTGCAATTCCTGCAATGCCACCAGCATTTCTGACAGCATCGCACCATGCGATCTGGTCTGGTCTGGGTTTGCCTTTGGGTGCTTTTACTTCAATGCTTAAAAACTGCGCGAATTTTTTGCCGACATCGGATGGTGTGATTTCGCGTGTCACCCATCCGATCAAGTCTGCCGATCCTTTTGCAAGACCGAACTGAATAAACCGACCTGCTGCATCCTTGAACGCACCGACATTGTTGCGGAACAAGCGCACAGCACCATTGCCGACCTTTTGCCTGATGAGCGACTGAATATTAGATTCGCTCCGCATATGTGTCGCAATCGTTATCGTGATCTGGTGAGTCGAATGGGCTAGTCCAATTATCCAGCACATTGATAGCAGTCTGGCTAGGATTGTCACATCCATGTGCAATCTTTATCAATGCCGATTCTAATCTAACAATCTTGCCTCGCAATGTGCTTTCCCTTTGTGCTGACATTCCAAGCAGTCTAGCTTGCTCAAGGCATTCTTCGCATTCAATGTCGGCGATTGGCATTATTTCTGGTTTGTAGCCGCTCGGCAACTTTTGCTTGCGGAAAATTGCATCATAATTTTTATGATAAATAGCCAATGTGAATGGCCTTGGGGTGTCTCCTTTTCCTGCGCTCATAGAATGCCCTCCAATATCATTTGTGATCTTCCTCTTCCATTTGATATTTTTAAATAATTCTCAAGCTCAATCAATCGTTCCTCACCACCACGCATCCAACCTGTGCCATCACATGAAATAGCACCAGCATCGTCTGCCATCCAAAGCAATCGTTCTGAATTAACTCTGGCTACATGGACGCGAGGGAAATTATCTGTCCACATCCGCAAATTTTTCCATTTCCATTCTGTTGTTCCACCGATAAAAATCACATCAGCATTATCAGGCACATCATCTTTTGTCATCCCATCTTGCACAGCAAAAGCAAGTGGCGTTGATGGCAGTATATCTTGTATTTGCGGATACCATTGATGCCACAAATCAATAGTTGCATCCCTGTCTGCAACCACATCAGGAACAACGACCCAAAGCGGATAATGACTTTTCCTTGCGCGTTCCAGCATTGCAGTAAATGCATTATCATCCCATTTAGTTTGGTTTTTCCATGCTCCAAATGCTCCATTGTCTAAAGCATATTGCATCCATGATGGTGGTGGCCTCCATCCATCAGGAGAAACCAACCAACCAAGACGATTTGGAAACATTCCATGCAATCTTCCAATTGCAAGACCACCATTATTGGACGGCATAACCATCATTTTGGGTTTAGATGTTCCAATGACCTTCCAAGTGTCGGCGTTAAGACTCATGGCTTAATCAGTTTTTGCATATGTTCGATGTAGTCCAAAGCAGAATCAATCGCACCTGTGCTTTTGTCTAATGCTTCCAACAATCGCTTGTTTTGCACCTCAAGCGAATATGCCTGATCCTGCCATCTCCGCATCGTCTTGCACATTTGCGTGATGCTGATGTGTTCCGATGCGAGCATGCCGCAAGTCGAGCATTCGTAATCGGTCGATGCTGGGTGGGTCTGCTTGCAGGTGCTGCATTCCCAATCTTCGTTGTCTATGGTGTTCATTGAATAGGGAATAGGGCTATTTTCGCTTTGAATTTTGTTTACCCATGACTTACCCCTACCAAATCAATAGCCTTGAGCAATACCACGATGCCTACAGGCGCAGTGTCGAAAATCCAGCCGCCTTTTGGGCAGAAATTGCCGAACATTTTACCTGGAAAAAGAAATGGGACACGGTATTGGATTGGAACTTTTATGAACCCCACATTCGTTGGTTCGAAGGAGGCAAACTCAATATTACTGAAAATTGCCTCGACCGTCACCTGGAAAAAAACGGTCATACCCCAGCCATAATTTGGGAATCGAACGATCCTGAAGAGCATCACCGGGTGTTGACCTATAAGGAATTGCATTTTAAAGTAGTTCAGTTTTCAAATGTTTTAAAAAACAATGGCGTAAAAAAAGGGGATCGGGTATGTATTTACATGGGAATGGTGCCCGAATTGGCCATTGCCACCTTGGCTTGTGCCCGAATTGGTGCAATTCATTCCGTTATTTTCGGTGGTTTTTCTGCCCAAGCCATTGCCGACCGATTGTTTGATGCCCAGGCTGAATTTATTATAACCTGTGATGGTGCTTCCGTGGTGGAAAGGATATTCCTCTGAAAAGCGTTATCGATGATGCCTTGGTGGGAAACCACGACATTAAAAAGGTAATTGTTTGCACACGCACCCGAACCCCGGTAAGCATGCTGAAAGGACGGGATGTATGGTGGGAAGATGAAATAAAGAAGGTTGAAACAGCAGGAAATCCCGATTGTCCGGCCGAAGAAATGGATGCTGAGGATATGCTGTTTATCCTTTACACATCAGGATCGACAGGAAAACCAAAAGGAGTAGTCCATACAACAGCCGGCTATATGGTTTGGACCAATTATACTTTTGTGAATGTATTTCAATACCACCCCGGACAAGTTCATTTTTGTACAGCCGATATTGGACGGATTACCGGTCACAGTTATATTGTATATGGACCTTTAAGTGCCGGAGCTACCACCCTGCTTTTTGAAGGAATTCCAACCTGGCCTGATGCCGGAAGGTTTTGGGACATAGTAGAGAAACACAAGGTGAATATCCTCTACACTGCTCCAACTGCCATTCGAAGCTTAATGGGTTTTGGATTAGAACCTATAACAGGAAAAGATTTAAGTTCGCTAGAGGTGTTGGGCTCGGTAGGTGAACCAATCAATGAAGAAGCTTGGCATTGGTACCATAAAAACGTTGGCAAGGAAAACTGTCCGATTGTAGACACCTGGTGGCAAACCGAAACGGGAGGCGTACTAATTTCAAACCTAGCCGGAGTAACACCCCAAAAACCTTATCGTGACTGGGAAAC
>OGVT01000011.1_pt1 | contig 22707 bp, 19 predicted proteins | sample 1575831 | NCBI WGS metagenome assembly OGVT01 (sample SAMN07581542, study PRJEB24739) | freshwater metagenome | place: Singapore | collected 2015-04
GCTTCAACCATAATTGGCTTTAAAGGCTTAGTCACAATTGCACGGCCAGTCACTTGATTCACTTCATTGGCTGCAACCACAGTTGCTGGATCAATTCCTGTCAAATGATTTGGAATCACATGACTTAACTTATCAAACCAAAAGTTAGCCATTTGATTAAGAACAATTCCTTTACCAGGTATAGGTTCACCCATCACCACATCAAAAGCAGATAGACGATCTGTTGTAATCATCAATAATTGATCATCACCAATAGCGTAGATATCGCGAACCTTACCCTTTGAGATTAAAGGTAGAGACTTAATTGAAGATTCGTATAGAGCTTGCATGTACACCTTATTTAACTAATTGAGCCAACTGACCTGCCTTATAGCGCTCAGCCATTTTTTCTAGAGGAATAGATTTAATTTTTCCAGCCTGACCTTCGCAACCAAAGGCTAGGTAGCGTGCCTTACAAATTTCTTTAGCAGCTTCACGCGCAGGTTTCAGATAATCACGAGGATCGAACTTGCTTGGGTTTTCAAATAAGTAACGACGGATAGCGGCGGTCATTGCCAAACGAATATCTGTATCGATATTAATTTTTCTAACGCCGTGCTTAATGCCTTGTTGAATTTCTTCTACTGGAACACCGTAAGTCTCTTTCATGTCACCGCCAAACGATGGAACAAAAGCATCATTGATTTCTTTCACAAACGAACAAGATACTATGTTTATTGGTATGGACGGTTTCGGACTCACTGGAGAAGCCACTCAAGGTACTTTCTTTAGTTACAAAAGTTCTATGGGTTTCTATCCAGGTGGATCACAATCACTTACACTTAAAACAAGTGGTAATATTGGTGTCGGTACAAACGCACCTGCTTATAAACTTGATGTAAATGGAACTGCTAACATCACTACTTCCCTCACTGCCGGTGCCTTATACGCTCCACTTGCCACTATTTCTAATATTGTCGCTACCAACTTTAGTGCAGGTACATTTGCCGTAACTGACATCTTTGCCACCAACATCATCGCCATTAACTGTTAAACTATCTTCTTCTCTTGGTAATAAAAACATATATGAACCACAGCTCGCTTTTCCTAGTAGATATTGATCATTAGGTACAAATGAACTTTTGATAGTATTTCCAAACGTTGGACTATAGAAAAATGCAGTTTGTTTTTTACCATCAATATCAGTAGATATTTTTGTAGCAGCTTTAGCCATTCTTATACTATTAGTTAAAGTTGCTAATAAATCACCAGCTTGAACATTAGGGTGGTTTACATGTGCTAGTAAAATATTTCCTGATAAGTAATCGCTTGAAACTGTTGCATCAGATACGTTAGTTGTTAAAGGATTACCTGAAGAATAATTACCATTCCATATAAAATCAGTAGTTGTTGTACCAACTTGATTATAAAAAGTATTACGTAAAGTATATTCAGCATCAGTTAAATCTGTCACAAGAGGATTTAAACCAATTATATCAGAACTATTATCTATGTTATAATCGATGTAAAAATCTTCAGTATTTCCAATGTCTCTATATCTTGAATAAATGTATTGACCTCTACTTTGACTACTTTGTCTTTCTGTAGATATGTTACTGATCTGCGACTCCAGTGTATAGCCTGTTACCGGTAATGCTGTAGGATTACCGGGTTGTGAAAATGAAATAGGCACATAGTCATATTTACCTCTTGATGTATAATATGTGTCATTTTGTACAAAGAAATCCATGCCTGAACCAGGTGTACTGTTAGCTCCAAATTTACCACCTGATGCATAAGCTCTTTTACTTCTACTGCCTGATATTTTAGAAATTAATTCAAGTGCAGTTGCTTTAACATTGCTCAATCTAATAAAATAGTTTTTAGAAACAATTGCACCTTTTCTAATATTAAAATTAGCAACATCTTGACTATAATAACCTGCAAATAAAGTAGTAAGAGTATCTTTTTTAATAGCAGTTGTTACTCCATTGTTATCAAGTATTGTAACCGAAAGTTCACCTCTTGATCTTTGTATAAACTGTTCAAGTTGAGCAATTCTGTTTTGTAAAGTAGTTAAAGCGTCAAATAAATTTATAGGTGTCTGTTCAGGTGATAAAAATCCTGAAGATATATCTGTACTTGGATGGGCAAAATATTTACCATTTGCAGTAAATGAATTTGCAATATGTGTATCAACTCCTTTTTCTTGTAAATCTTGATTTATCTGAACTGTAGCTAATGCTTTTTCGTTTTGACTGATAATAGAAGATGTAGTATCGGGTTGAATTAATTCTTGTGGGAAATTAATTGTTACAACTTCACTGTAATCAGATTCCAATGGATTTGAAGGATAGCCAGCTTCAGATAATGACTTAATTCTAATTTGAACAGATTCGTTTTGCTGGATAGGTATATCTAACTGATTAATATTTATAGCATCTGCATTCTCTACATTTTCAACCTGCCATGAATATTGACCTGTCGTCTCATCCATTACTCTTTTTCTAGTAATAGTTGGTGCTATAACCCAGTTTGTAAAAGCTCCTCTTTTCTGTACACCATCTTTATCAGTAAATTGAATTTGATCAATATTATTTGCAGCACCATTGGTGCTAACATATCTATATTCAACTATAAAACCTATAACATCCTGTGAACCTGTGTATTTAGAGAACTGGGCCTCAGGTATTGGCCAAAACCCTCTTACTCTATATTTAGGCTGAGCATTAGTTAAATCTTGTGATGTAGATTTAGCCTGAATGTCTTGAACTGTAGATGCAAAAAGGCTTGCAGTTGCGGATCTTTGATCAATTAAAGATTGTAATTCATTTAAATCTTTTGATCTTTCAACATCACTACTATACTGTTTAGTGTTAATAGTTGTTCTTTTTTTAGCAATTGCAGAATCTTTTTCTTTAATTTCTGAAGCTAATCTATTTCTATCATCTGCTAAACGTTTAATGTCATCGATTACAGGATTATCTGTAATATGATTATTGATTTGTAAAACTTTAAAATCGGCTGTTGTAATAGTAGGTGCAAGTGGTTTAATACCAAATGCAGAAGGTATCATTTTATCTTTAGAAAATGATAAAAGCATTTGACCAAAATCTACAGCTTGGTTTCTATAAAATACATCAAGTGATTGAGATTGACCATCAGCCAATACTATACTTAATTCATTACTTAAAAATGATGCACCCGGTGACCAAAGTTCTGAAGGTAATTTTGACGCAGGGTCAACTGGCTTAACAAATATTACCAGATACTCATCAAATCCGACAGGTATATCAATTGATACATTATCCTCTAGACCTTTATAAATTGAAATTACACCAGCACCTATACTTATAGCATCATAACCTTCTATTATTTCAAGAACGACTGTATTACTACTTGAATCAATTTCAGTTATTCTATATCTTGTATTTTTATTTTCATTATTTACCATTAACTGGTCACCAATCTTAAGACCAATTGTATTAGAGAAACCAGTAGTAGTATCAGTATAAGTTAATTTATCAAGCTTGTAAGTTTTTCTTCTAACATCTGTTGTAACACCATTAGATAAAACCTGTCTTGTAACATCAGATATTTTTATAACGTCAAATGAGCCTGTATATCTAACTGAACGTGGTGGAACAGGTAATATTTCTTCGTCTAAAACAAATTGAATACCTTGTGATAAAATACCATCTACAAATGAGCTTAAAGTAATATCTGATCTTCCTTTTAGATTTCTATTAAAATATCTTCTTTTATCGTCATTGTCAATCTGTAGTAAATATCTTCTGATAATTACATTTTCTGTATCGATAGGAATCTGGCCACTTAAATCTATAGTAACATACATCAATGGATCAATAAATGATTCAAAGAAATAATTAGATTTAATATTAAAAGAAGTAGGTGAAGCTACACTTGTAATATTACCTGCAGGTAACTTTAATTTTGATGCAATTATTTTTCTATAACTACCATCAGAAAGGCGGACATTTACGTCAGTATCGCCCGTTCCTGTCAAGTTTTTAATATTATTTTCGGCATCTGTAATTCTTTTTAGAAGATGTCCAAAACTTGGTACCTGTATGCTTTTTAAAACATCATTATCATCAAACAACTGAACAGTTACAGATTCCCTGTTACTGGTAATTGCTTCATTTAATCTTTGAAATATTTCTAGCGCATTTCTGTTCAATCTTATAAATTGAGACATCAATGTCGATAATGAATTTTTAGTGTTGCTCATGTTACTTTAAAATGTCTATTGCAAATATGTAATTAATTTCATCAATACAAACAAGTTCAAATATAGGCTTGATAGAAATATCTGAGGTCGAAACTGTGCCTATTGCATAACCAAGTGAACCAAATCCAAATCTATCTAACTTATCTGTATATATGATGATGTTTTTACCATTAATATTTAACGGTGTATCAAAAGAAAATCTTATAGTCTGTCCTTCTTTGAAAGATATTGAACTATCGTCTATGTATATTTTGATGTCAGATAATGCAGTGTTAGTTACATTAACTCTGATCATATTAGTAAACTCTTCAAGTCTAGTGTATGCTTTAATTACAGTTTGATTTAAATCAAGCGGCGAAGCCTGTGTAACAGGTATGGTAAATGCAACATCAGTATATAGACTATTAATATTAAATTGCTGAGTGATGTTGGTAACTTTTACTCTGTTAGGTGTTGATTTATCAAGTGCTATACCAGGACCTTCTCTAAGAACATCTACATTATATTGTAAATTTATAGGAATTGTACCATTCACTATCTGTGTAATAGTATCATTCGTATTTGCAATCAAGTCGATTATAGATGTAGAACTTGACAGAGCAAGTTGAGCATTATTAACCTGTGCCTCAATTGTAGTCATTCTATTTTTCAATTCATTGACATCTTCCTGTGAGAAAATCATTGTTTCCAATTCATTAACTCTGTTATTGACGTCAATCAAAGAATTCTGAGATTGTAAAAGAACTCGTGTTGCCTCTTGTAACTGAACAGATGTGTCAATAAACAAGTCCATTGAAAATTGACTATAGTCATTTATTATAGTTTCAATAGTTGCATTATCTACACTTGTATCAAAATTTAAGTTTAATTTTAAACCATATGAATTACCGTTTAAACCTGTAATTAAATTAGGTTTAAATTTTTCAAATCTTTGAATATAGCTTGTAGAAGGTGTGTCTGTTACATTATCAATAAAAATAACACCATACAAATTAGTAGCTCTGTCATTTGGATTTGAAACATCGTATAAATCATAATACACGAGAATAGCGTTAAAACTAAAATTTTTAGCTTTAAAACTTGAATTATACTCCTGGATTGTACTTATTGCAGGATCTACTGCTATGTCATAATAATCATCTGCATTCCAGTCTATTGAAACACCGTCTAATTTACTTCTTTGATATGTAATAGGTGTAAAAGGATCTACACCTGGGTAATCACTTGAATATTTAGTAATCTGTACGGATGTCGGATTAGTGAAAGTTACAGGTTCTGTAAAATAACTATCAGGGTTGGGTGTTAACCACCACTGTGCATTTGGGTCAGTATATGTTACATTTATATCATCATCATAAAATGCAAATGTACTTAAACCATCAGGGTGTAAAGTTGTACTGTTTCTACCATAAATGTACTCAGTATTACCAGGCGTAATAATCATATCTGGCATATAATTTGAATCAGAGATTGACTCAAATAAAACAGTAGGAGTATTTCCAACTTTAGTTGGTACATTTAAATAAATTTCAGTGTAAGCCTGTCCGCCTTTATCTACATTATTTGTAACGTCAATATCACCTAAATACTCTACAACTCTATTATATCTTCTAGTTCCACTGTTTGATACGTTTTCCTCTACAAACAATGTGCCAGCAGTTGCACTTTTTTCTGTAGATGTCGCAGTTCTGTATCTAATTGCACCTATCTCTTTCAACCATTTAAAGAAAACTCTTTCAGCTACAGATTTTTTAAGATTTGTGTCAAAGTCGTTGTCATTCATTAACAATGCTTCAATATTTAAAGCATAATTTTGAAATGATTCTGCTAAGTTAACATTGTTATCTGCATTTAAACCGTTAAATATAGCCCCATCTATACTTCTGAATTGTATAAAATTCTCTTTATGTAAAGGTACTTCTATATTAGGTATGTTCAATAGAGCATACTTAGAAAACTGGAATTTTAACTGATCATTATTGAAAGTTTTTGCCAGATCTCTTGAAGAAGAGGCGAATGCATAAAATACTCCGCCAGAAACTTGTGGTGTTCTTATTAAAGGTGTCGCCATTTATTATGAGAATGAAACATTATGATATGATACTGCATACCAGGCGCCGTTGCCTAAAGAGTCTTGCATATAACGTAAAGTAACGTTAGATCCAATATCTATTAAACTAACTGTCTGGTTAATATATGGTGTACCTGTTCCTAAAACAAATTGACTTGTACCTGCGGCTAATATGTCAATAGTACCAACAATTTGCTCACAGAATAATGTAATTTCTTGGCCAAAGTAACCATCACTGATCGCTATAGTATAAGCAGCAGTATTTGTATTTTTTATGCAATAATTTCTACTACCGGTAGTAGGATCAACACTTACTGTAGATCCTGTTATATTAGAATCTAAAACAGCAAAACTATTGTGTGAAACTAAACCATTTATTGCTAGTACCGAAGATGCAGATGTTAAAGTTACACTGGTGTTTATATTAAAAACAGAAGGTGCAATCTCCATATAATATGAAGATACAGGTCCTACTCTTAATTCACCTGTCTGTAGAGATACTAAACCATCAACTGTACCAGCGTCTGGGTCTAAATAAGCTTCAATTGCATTTATCTCGTCTTTAAGAATGTTAAAATTATCATTAATAATAGGTCTAGATGCTGTTAATGAATCAGTTCCTAAAATTGTAGTAACAGTTATTGCCATTTTTTTATTTTTATTTTATAATTAAAATATTTTTAGTTTTACTTTTAATATTACCATTGCTATCTTGTAAAGATAAACTAAGTTCATATCTACCTTTTCTTTTAAATAGATATGTGAACCATCTGCCGTTAAAGTATATATCATCTGTGCCTGGGTTGTCAATATTTACAAGTGACCACTGTGGTAAATCTTTACCAGGTATTTTTGACATATCATATGTAAATGTTAAATGTGTTAATTTAGGTAAAACTTTACCATCAACCAAGAATCTAGTATCATTATAAGTTGGATTATTAATTTCAGTTAACTGTTCATATCTAATATCAATTGTATTATCCCATGTAAAATCAATCCAATCTCCATTCATACCGGTAAATTTAGCTACAGCTTGTACAAATTCCAAAACTAAATTACCTCCTGTGTCTAAACTGTACACTTTATTATAGATAAACTTACCAAAAATAGGATCAGTTGTGTTATTTAAATCATCTGCGGCTTGTTCCAGATTAGATGTAGTAAAAATATATGTACTTGAACCCATATATGGGTATTTTTGTATCATTACCATGCTTTGACCTGCAGTAACGTCATATATTCTAAAATTAGCAGGCGTGTCACCGCTAATCTTGCAACTTTGCCACCATAAGTGAAATGACTCATCCCAAGTACCTGCACCTAAATTATCCCAAAAATATGGGCCAGGTGTATATAAAGTATTATAAACAGGTACAGCAGGATTACTAAAATGATAGCACAATGACTGGTCAGGATTGCTATTATTTAAAATATAGTTTGCTCTATCGAGAGATTCGTATAAACTTGCCTCTCCTTCATTAAAGTCAGAGCTTGGGGCTATAGGTAAGTCCCAACTTGAACCATATTCATTCCAAATATAATCAGGATAAAATGGAACAGGAGGTTGGCCAAATGGAATTACAGGCTTTTTAGCGTTTTTCATCGTTACTAAGCTATTCCATGTGTAATCAAGTTCTCTGTATTTGTAAAAACCTATAAATTCAACTTCCCTTGAAACTACTTCAATATAGTCTTTAAATATTTTAGAAGACAGATTATTATATGTGTCATACAGCCTAAGCTCAACATTATAAAAACCAACATACGGCAAATTTAAAGCAAGCGTGTTATACGTAGCAATATCACCTCTTACAGAAAAATTAAAAGCAGGTGTTTCGGTTACTGGCTTGGTTACAGTCCATTCCATTTCATAGAAATTACCTTGCCCGAATGTATCCCAGCTAAGTAAATTAGTACCAGACGCATAAGCTTTAGATAACGTTGGGTTATTACCAGGTAAACCATTATCTACTGTAAATGGTTGTAATTCAATACCGAAATTACCTCCTATAATTTGTCTAAATCTGATTGTGTCAAATATAGAATCATTGTTTTTATCTATGGCTTTAACTTCATAATAAACCCAAGGTTTGCCATCACCAGTATTATAAGCAATATTAAATGCTGCTAATAAACCTAATACAACATCTTGTATACCGTCACCTGGTAAAGCAGTATATGATATAAGTTCTCCTGATATTACATCTTTAATTATGAATTCATCGTTAAAACTTACATTTGCTGGTTCAAAATCTATAATTAAAGCACCATTACACCATAACTCATCCCATTGCACTTCAGCTTCCTGCCAAGTTATAGTAAAACTCTTATTTTCTAAAACAACAGGGCATCCTGCTGGTATACCTGGTTTATCAGGCAACTGTGCAATTGTATCTAAATTTGGACCATAATTTTGAAAATATGCAAGTAAAACAGGTCCTATATCACCGAGTATTCTTGTATCAATTGTTTGAAGTGTAGAAAATCTATCAAGAAAATATGGTGAAAATTCAGGCTCGAATAAAGAAGTTAATGGCCTTAAATCTTGTATAAAACCATATGTAGGTGTAGCTTGAATTCTAGGTGTTATACCTATATTCAGATTATCTATTCTCTGTTGGTCATTCCATACTGATGTTGTAGTTTTGCCAAAGTAATCAGCTTCACCTATTATATCAATGATTCGTGAACTTGATGGTAGATATCTTTTTCTAAGTACCTCTTTAAGACCATATAATTTTATTAAAGCTTCTTCCAGAGTAAAATCACTTGACTCTGTAACAACAGGCATATCATACTCATCAAGCTGATCTGTAACCTGATTAATTCTATAAACAAGAGAAAATAATGCAGTCTTTTTATAAATTTTATTAGGTAAATAGACACTTTCGTCGTTCACATTAACCGTTTTATCAAAAACGTCAATTACTGTAGTTGTTTTATATTTGCCATAATTTGGAGAAGTGCTATCGATATTTAACCAGTATTCTCTTAATTTGACATTATCATAACCAAAAAACTTTATAGCATTTATTACACCCTTATATGAACCAACAAATGGTTGGATATTTGGACCTTCCAGTAACATTTCCTTTCGCTTCTGGTTAAGAATGTTAAAGTCTGGTAGTATTTCATTTATGTCAGAGTTTCTAAAAACAGGTGTATCTTCTTCAAACAAGCTATAGCCAAGATTTTGAATTAATACAGTTAACCTCTCATCTTCACCTATAACTTCACCATAAAATTTAATTCTAGCAATTATTTTATCAGTGCCTTCTTCTTGTATTATAAGATATCTTTCAAAGTAACCTTCAACATCTGATGATAATGCTATGTTAAATTGAATACCTTGATTAGTAATTATATTAGTTACAGTTTCACCTGAGCTATTATATGTCTGTGAAGGATCTATGTCAACATCTACAAGCACCTCATTTAGTTTTACCAGTGTTGGCTTTTTATCATTGAGATTAAATGTAAAAAGGATAAATTTATCATTCTCAGGTGTTTCATCCTCCCAATACGCTTTCCATATAGGTCCGCTGTATGAACCTGTATTTATAAATGTTGCAAAAGGATCAGAGTAATGAGGTACACCAAATTTTGTAACGCCTAGTGGTGTCAAAAATTCTTCTAATATTACTAAAGTCGCGGCTTCATATAAACCTGTTGAAACTTCAGGTAAACTAACAGTCCCTGTCCATACACCAACGGTGTCATCATAAACAAAGTTTAAGTCTGTTCCGTTTTTATCAAAAAAACCTAAGTATTTAAAATCACCGCTTATTACTGGCATTAGTTAATGTATTGATAATCTTTATTCACGCTAAAAACTCTAAATATTCTAACGATTTTTGTTGTACTAATTAAATTTACAAAATAATCATTTAAATAAATCGTAAAATATCTTATTATTGGAACTCTAAGTAAATGAGGTGAAATATTTCTTGATATGATTTCGTTCCTATAATCATATGCTACATTTAATCTTTCTTCACCTGCAGTCTTTGCAAGATTATATAAGCTTGTTTTTTTGTAACCGAATCTACCATCTAAAGCATTATTATTCCAAGCCATAGTTAATTATTTTTAATATTATTTTTAGATGCTTCAATTTTACCAATATTAATTGTATCTGGTACTACATCTTTAAAAAATATCCCTAGCGATGAAGCTCTTCCTTCTATTGGTGTTGGTTCATAATACACGCCAGTTCTGTCTTGCCAACCGCCTCTTATTACGGCCAAATCATTTAAACCTATTGTTATATCACCAAACTCGTCTAAGCCAAGATTAGGATCTTCATTAGGTGAAAGCATTATTTTTGTGGTAATTAATTCTTTATTGAAAAAGATATATCTTTTCTTATTACCTTCACCTTCTTGTAAGAAAGGTGTAGTAGGTGTAACTTTATATGTAGATTTTGTGTAATATCCATTTCTAATAGCAGCCTCATTCTCTTCTGACACGAAAAATATACTTACTGAGTCAACACCTTTTATACCTTCAACTATTGCTATTAAATCTGATTTAGGTATTTTATCTCTTCTCTTTACATTTAAGAAGTAATCATTAAATTTACTTCTTATTTGATTTCTTATAACGCCAGTATCATATCCTTCAATTGTCCTAAGAACTACATTAATAGCATACCTTTTAATCACAGGGTCTACAAATTGCAGTTCAGTACTTGTCATCTGTCTACCGCTTTCATTTATAGCTGCTACTATTGTACTCTTTTCATTTTGTGATAATGTAAATTCATCTAAATCTACTGTAAAATAATCATTATCCGTAGTAACCTTTCTTTTAATATCAGGTATTAAAAACAAGTATATTATATTGTCATCATCTAAATAATCGTCACTCGTTTGATTATATGCATCGATATATGAAAAATAATTAAATTTAGAAAGATAATATTCGTAATTCGTTGGATTAGCAAGAACGAATGATTTACTTGCAAGTGGTGCTATTAATTTTGTAAAATTCGGATCTTCCTCATCTGATCCCAGTGATGGGTTTTTAGAAGTTTCAATCATTAAAAACTCATTCAAATCAACTTCTTCACCGTTTACATCTCTACCTACATCTTCAAATTTAAATGTTACAGGTTCAGATTTTGAACTAATATTGCCTCCTGATCCGGCAGTTACTAAATATTCTACGTCTATAAATGCTCCGAGACCTGGTGCAGCACCAAAAAAACCATTACCAAAAAATATATCAATACCTCCTGCTAAACCTGTTCTTACGATAACACCTTTAGTACCAACTGACATATCATATAAAGAATCATATTTCTGCCATAGTTCACTGTTAACGTAAACTCTCACATTATCATTATCTACAAAACCTGGTGTGTTTATATTAAATGACTGTAAAGCATTGTTTGTACCTATTACACGCTGTGATTCAAAAACACCTTGTATAATTGATGCATACGTAAAATCAACATTGTTTTTCTCGACTCTTATAAAATCACTACTGAATCGCATTGTATATTTAACACCATTACTGTCAGATCTTAATACAGCTTTATTTGGTACTAAAATATAAGGTCCAGGGAATTGTGACTGCTTACCTGGCTTGAATTTAAGACGGACTTCGCCTATTGCACTTATAGGTCTAGTTGGATTATGACCAGTTAATGCAGCCATTCCGTATATAGACTCAATATTATTTGCAGTTATTATATTGTTTTCATTTGTGGCATCAGTAATATAGTACATAATTAATTCACCAATGTTAGTCATAACCCTAAGTAATTGACCAAATGGTGAACTAGTGGTAAATATCTTGAGAGAATTTTGATAAGCGTTAGTTAAGAACAGAACTGCATCTTCATACATCTGCTCACCTAAAACTCTAGCTTTATTTAAAAATTTATAGTTATTTTTTACCGTTGCCATTGAATATTTTTTATTTATGCAAATGTCATACCAATCACTGTAGTACCATCTATCAATATATCAAGTACTGCTGTATCCTTTTCCACGCCTTTATAAAATTCACATCTAACATCTACATTATATGTATTCGCAAGAGGAACATACAACCTAATCTGGTCTCTGACTATATTTTCTATTGCCGAACCAGATAAATTAGTGCTAAAAATTAAATCATCTAAACTTGCACCAAAACCATCATCACCTAATACGTCACCCCTTCTGGTAAAAAGTATCATTTCTATCTGTATTAGCAGATATTCCAAATCTTCGGTAATTTCAATTTTATCAGGTATGAAATTAGGATCCCCGCCTATTCTTGTGTAAATGTCAGCCAATTAAATATCGTTTTTTTACGAGGTCAAGAAGTAATCAACGCCTTCATCACCTTTAATTTCTTCTTTAATTCCATCAAGTTCATCTTGACCTGCGTCTCTGATCATATCCGCATTTAAAGTAACTTTTCCTGGCATCTCATAACTAAAGGTCATTAACATTGTACCAAGTTGAACTTTACATCTTGCTACAACATATCTATGAAATATTTCATCAGAATATAAAGCACAGTCAGGTATAGATTCGTAAACATTTAACACGCAGTTTCTCTTTGGCGTTTCACCTAGTATTTTTAAAGACTTACTTAATCTGTTGTATGTAAAAGATACTTTTGATTGTAAAACTTGTCTAGCCATATCAAACAAATTTTCATTTGCAACATAATACATTAAATTTTCACCAAGGACTGTAGTACCTCCTCCTAATGCATATGCATTTGCAAATATAAACTTGTCTAGAGTAAAATCTGCGTCCATACTGAATCCGTTATTTCCAGCACCGATCAAAAACTCACCTGCCTGCGATAATTCATTTACTGATATTACATTACCTGAGCCATCAGGTCTGGGACCAGGTAAAGGTATTTCTCTTTTTGATTTAAATAAATCAGTTTGGAAAGCTTGAACTGGTACAATGTAATATGTTTCATGCACAGAATCTTCATAGTTCTTATAGAACCATTTTTTTGCTTCAGTGACTAAACGAACCATTTCTTTTTTAGGGATCGTAATAGGAATCATACATGCACTTGTTAATTCTGAATTAACATTTGCTATTAGCCTATCTAAACATCTACCTGCATCTGCAGCTAATTGATCATTAATACTTGGCATTTGCACCCGGGATTATTTTTTCATATGATACAACTTCAGTACCATCGAATTTTGACATATCTGTAATTTTACCTTCTCTAAATATACCGTCTTTCATGCTGCCATTCATTACTCCATTTTTACCACAGACATACGAATTATTTATTAATGAAGTTCTATTCACATAACAGTCTTTTAATTTGCAATTAAAAGTTTTACAATTATCGAATAGATTTGAATCATAAATTTCAGCGCCTTCTAATTCAGAACTAAATATATCGCATTTATTAACTACACCTCTTACATTTTTACAATCTACTATGTCAATATTTTCAAGTTTAAATGCATTATCAAAATCTACATTTTTAACCTGAATCTTACCAGTGTTTGAGTCATAATTAATTATACCCTTTTTCATTTGACCTTCTGTTAATAAATCAAAGATTCTGTCTCTAATTTTAGACCAAAAAGTATCAATATTTCTATCATCTGTGTCTAAATTTACTAGCAAACCAATATCTGGGAAATTTTCTTTAAACTTGTCAAATGAAATATACGCTTCCAAAACATTCCTATGTTTATCGAGAATTTTTTTCAATTTCTTTTTATCTTCAGCATTGAAACCAGGAACTGATGCGGCTTTATATAAAGATTCTATAAAGAAGTCTTGTGTTTTTAAAAGTTTGTCTGTTTTGTTTTCATAACCATCACCTCCTAAGTATCTAAACTCAAGATAATTCTTTTCAAGCTTTAAAAAATTAACGCCATAATATTTCTCTGTTGGAAATATAAAATCGGAAGCAATTACATTTTTACTTGTGTTATAGCTTAGTTTATCTACAGGTATTACAAATTTTATAGATTTTGCATATACTGAATTTGCTCTATCAGGATAATCTTTAAAAATTTTATCTTCTTCAAATTCCAAAATAAACTTAAGCACATTCATTCTTGTAAGAAAACTGGTTCCCATTTTATCATTAAATGATATATTAAAATGTAGACCGCATCTATTATTTGTGTGACCGTTTTCTTTTATCCATTTAAGAACTTTGATTAATGTAATTCTAGCCTCCTGATAAGGTTGAGAACCTGTTACCAGCTCAATTAGTTTTTTACCACCTGAATAGTCTTTTTCTATTTTCCAGTGGTCTTGTGTGACACTAAAATCGCTATGTGACTCATCAAATACAGATATTTTTTTATCTAAGTATTTAGCAAGTTTTTCAGCTGTTTCTTTAGATGAGAAATTTGAGTAAAATTCAAACTCATATCCTATCTTAGAATTTAATAAGACATTTATGGTTTGTTCGTTTAACAGCATAGTCAGGTCAATATTTTAGGTATATATTTAAGAAAAAGAAATGGGGCTTTAAGCCCCATTTTTATTTAACCGTATTTAGATAAACTTTTTTATTAACTTTATCTATTTTATTAATTCTTATATTTACGCTGTGACCTTCTTTCAGTGTTTTATCTAGTTCGCTTACATGTAGTAAACCTGAAATACCTGGTTCAATTTCAACAAATGCACCGTACTCTTTTATTGATAAAACTTTACCTGTTACGACCTGTAGTGGCTTGTATTTAATATCTGCATTTTCCCAAGGGCTTTCTTTATAGAATTGAGTTAAGATAATTTTGAAATTATTAATTATCTCTTTAATATAAAAGTCTACCTCCATTCCAGGCTTTATTAAACCCTGTTTGTGTAATTCTTTTAAATCATCTGTAAGGTCACTTGCATGAATCATACCAGTAAGACAATCGTTAAATTCACAGAATATACCATATTGTGTACAACCTGTAACAAATCCAGTATGCTGTTGATTAGGTGCTGCTTTTAAATCATCTATAGCATTTGGTACCAATGAATGTAGATATTGTCTGTGCGAAACAACTATAGTATTTTTATCTTTAGAATAGTTAACAACCATTACTGGTAATTCCTTACCTATTAATGAATTGAAATCTACTAATTTATTTAAACCTGCTAACGAACCTGGCATGAAAACTTTTATACCATCTATATTAAGTATATAGCCACCGTTGACAAGTTCTTCAACTTTTGCATTGTATGCAACTGGCATATTGATAGAATCTATCAACTCTTTGTTTTTCATTTCAGCTATACTGTCAGTAAACGAGACTGTAATGAACTTTTGTTTTTTATTTTCACCAACTTTTACCGAAAGTTTAGTACCAACTGTAAAATATTCTCTATACTGTGCTGACTCCTTTTTTAAATCCATGTAACCATACTCTCTGTAACCTAGATCGAATTCTGCAGTTTCGTCATTTATGCTAACAAGTGTAGCTTCTGCTAATTTACCAATTTCAGGTTGTTTAATATCTTTACTGTGACCGAAATACATGTCGTAAAGTTCCTGAGCATCTTTACCATGGTAAAATACCTTGTCGCCGTTTTTTGTTTTTACATTTTTGTTAGGTATTCTTTTTAGTCTTCTCTGTTCTGCTTCAATTTCTTGCCAGAACAATTCATCGTTTTGTTGCATTAAATTAAGTTTTAAAAATTAATAATATTTATACTATTATACTATGTTAAATATATATTGTTAAATTTGAGAAATATAATTATAAAACTTTTCCTGTACCGGGTTGTGATACAATCGTGTGTGGTGAAGGTACACCTACAGTGACACCATTAACTAGGACTGAAACATCACCTCCTTTAACAAAGATGTCTACATTGGTTGAAACAACTGCTGCAATATCTTCTGCTAGGTTTTTCATAATATCTGAAAAAACTATCGAAGCTTCATTGTTTGCATTTTGAAATACATCAACTCCATTATTACCGACTTGAGATGCAGAAATATCTCTAAATTTTTGCATTGCATCATAGAAAGCTTTTTTAGTTTCAGATGCTATTAAAGGTTCAAGTTGGCTTTTTATGTTTGATCTAAGTGTTATTGGATCTAATGGCATATTTATTATTTAACTTTTACTTGTAATTGACTTAATTGTGCAGATGTCATAGGTGTAGTAGGAGGTGAAGTAGGTGCACCTAAATTTCCTATATGTGTATGTGAATTGAATAAATTTAAAAAACTATTTCCTAAAACTGCTAATTCAGTGGCGCCTCTACCTAGTTCAATCGATGATGCATGATCTATTAATACGTTTTGGCACCTGATATTAACATCAGTGTTTGTTTCAATTGTTACACTGTCTGTTTGTCTTATTGTTATTGTTCCGTCATCTTTTATTTCTATAACGCTATTACCAGATGCAGTTTGTATTAAAACAGACTTATCATTTTTAATGTTGATTTGCGTTTGCTGATAATCAAGCATTAAACCTTTTTCCTCGGTAAAAAATACTTTAACGCCACCTTCAGTTACAGTATCATATATTAAAGAATGTGCATTCTCATATGAATTTTCTATTTCAGCTTTTAAATCATCTGAAATCTCCTGTATATAAAAATATTCAGGCGCATATATGTCACCATTGTCAAATTGTATTCCTACTATAGAATCTATCTTAGGCACAGAATGGAAACCTGAACCTGTTGATGATCCTGCTGTGATTCTTGTACAAGGTCTGGCCCAAGGTAAATCATCATCTATAATTTCGTCAAATTTACCAAATACTCTAACTTTTATTTTACCCTCAAGTTCAGGATCTAAGTTGTCTACAACTTTACCTAACCAATTTGTTTCCTTTAAATTATCTGCAAATAAATTATCTAGTGGCATTATGTGAAATTATTACCTAAATTATTTGGTGAATTTTGATTATTATTACTAACATTTTGTGCTGCAGCTTGAAATTGAGGGCCTAGTGACAATAAAGAACCTTGCTGTAATGATGATAAAACATTTGAAGGTGAAAACCCATATACATTACCTAACAATAATCTATTGAATGCACCTTCAGCAGCATTTACGCCATTCGTTGCTACAGTATCTAAAGTATTCAGTGCTGCATTTGCTAATGCCTCTCCTGCATTTTTAGCACCTGACTGTGCAATATCCCTAGTAAAATCAGGATCATCTGCAAGTTTTCTAGCTTTTTCTAAGAATGACATACCTGAACCCTTTTCAGGATCAGGAAGATTATCAAGAAATGGATAGTTATTTCCTGCAGTACTATAACCAGGTGGTGTATTAGTAATTGTCGGATTTAAATAACTTTCATCTATGCTGTCATATCTAAATTGAACTATCTGTGAAGCTGCTTCACCTCCTGCCATGTTTACACTTGCAAAGTTACCTGACGATTTATCAGGTTGGAATTCGCAATATTTTAAAGTAAACATTAAATTTGCACCAAACTCATTAGATACCCTTGCTGTGTCTCTTGCTGCCTTTTGCTGAGGTGTTTCAAAGGGTAAAGTTAATGGACTGCCACCAAAAGCTTGTGTTGCATTATTATAAGCGTTGAGTGCATTTGCAGTGCTTCCGAAATTTATTTGTATATTTCTAATCTCTTGTATAAAAATTGTGACTTGAAATTTTCTCAAGTTAGAAGGTACAATTTCTCTTCTAAATTCATAATCAAAACAGGCCTTTCTATATAAATCCATTAAAGCTGTAATTCTTAAATCAATTGATTCAAGTGTTGTTATCTTAACTATTGCATCATCACCACCTTTATATGGATCTTTTAATTCATTATAGTCCCATATTTTATCAATGCCTTCTATTGTTTGCCAATACCATGGCATCCAGTAATTAGTATCAAGTAAAAGCTCCTGAAATAATTTTAAATATTGAAATCGCTGACCGTCATTTATCGATGCAAGATAATTTAATGTGCTGCCTACTTTTTTCTCGTCTCTTACCAGAAGAGGGCTTTTTTCTGTATCGTAATCATTAAATAAAAGTACAAACCCTAGATATGTAGGGTCGTTGTATTTCCCATAATTAGACTGAAGACCTTTTCTAAATCTTTCAATCGTAGATAAATCAAATGTTCTTGTCGATGTTGGCATTCTATGGTGTATTTGGCCACTCTCTTCTGTAGAGTGCTATTTTTTGTCTCAATCTACCTTCTTCTTCGTTATATGTATAATTAATTCTTGCTATTGTATATATGCCCGTTAACTTTTCGTCAACTTTTTGTTTCTGTAAACCACCATTATCAAGATCACCCTTTTCCCCTTTCTTTTGCTTCATGGCAGTACCTTGTTCTTCAGCCTTTATTTCTCTCTGTTCTTGTATTTCAGCTCTTTCCGCATTTTGTTCATATATTATAACAGGTATTATTTGATACCTATATAAAGCCATATTAGGTGTTTCAAGTTCAACTTCAAGATATAATTTTTCTAATTCAAGTATATTTTTATAATTTAACATTTGTGCATAATAATAATTTTCATGCACGTTACTTGACTGTTTACCAACGTATTTATACTTTTGTTGTTCTCTGTACATTTTGATACCTTGTGCATCATACTTACCCTTAAGAGGTGCCTGGTCAGGCGGTAGATTTTCAGTAGTAAGAGGTTCTATAGTAAATGTTCTATACTCTTTATCAACAGTATCATAATATTGAATGATTCTCCTGTAACCGTCACCTAGGGTAACAGTTGCTGCATTATTAACAAGTCTAAATTTACTAATATATGTAGCAGAACCTCTTCTCGCATTTAGATTAGTTAAATATAATTTATCATTCTGGGCGTTGTCTGCTCCATCTTCAACTGTTTTAGAAATACTGGCGTCTTGAACATAGCTGTTTAATGTATCCTGTAAAGATTCATCGAACGTTATCAGTTTATTTACATTCACAAGATTCAAGTAATAATATGGATCTAAATAAACTGTGAAAAAACTATTATCATCTTTATAAATAGTTCCAGATGTATCTTTAAGTAATTTATACCTTGTGTCAAATGGACACAACCTTTTCATTGCATCAGACGTAGAATCTTCATTGGTAGCGAAACCTATTTCTAGTTCATCTGCAATTTCATTTAAAAAATCAAATGAAGTATTTTCAGAGTATGATTTACATATCTCAGAAAAAAGACCAGGTAACCTAGTGGTACCGGTTATTGATATTTCTATAGGACCTTCATTTTCACTTCCACCGCTTGATGCTTCAGGCGTTGAAAATGGTGTTGTTGTTATTTCAGTTATGTCAAAATCCATTCTTATTGGTTTAAAAACAGACTCATCTTTACTTCTGATGTATATCATTACAACATCACCATCTTCAGGATATTGGCTTTTTGTAAATTGACCTTTTGTATCTTTTACGACTGCTGTCATCGTTGGCAGCATATCGTCTAAATTTAGTGTGAAAGATAATACATCTTCACGGTTAAAATCAAATTTATTAATTCTAATAGCAGGAAATTGCTCGCCTGCAAATTTACTCATACGGTCATTATTTCTATTAGGGCCGTCTCCCGTTTCAGTGTTACCAATCTCAAATTTTTCAAGCTTGATAACAGGTTCAGTAATGGTTAATATGTTGTTAGCAATTGCACCCATATTATTTAGTCACATTGTCTTTCTTGACAGCAAGATTCGAGCCAAGTATTATTAAATTATCAGTAACTGTTTTTGAAGCCTGATTTGTTTTAAGCATATTAGGTGGTAAATTTTCAGATGAACCATTTTTCTTTTCTCTTGATTTTGCTGCAAGGAAATCAAGTCTCTTTTTATCGACAGGTGTAATTCTCTTGACATCCTGGAACTGTGTTCTAGGCTTATTAGATTTTGTAATTGGTTTATACTGTGACATTACACTTGTCTGTTCTGGTATTATAAGAAACATACCCTCTTTAATACAAAATGGGTTAGATATCCCATTGGCTTTCAATATGATATCAATATATTCATGTGAACCATAATACAATTTAGAAATTATATCAGGTCTCATTATCTGGTCTGGTGTAACATAATGTATATTAATTATGTTTGCATTTCTAGATATCTTGAATGGGGGCAGTGCTATGTTAATTTTTTCATCGCCTGTTTCCTGATCAATTATCCTTTGCAGGTTTTGCATCGTTTTTATTCTCATACATTAACCGTGATTTACAGCGTTTGAAAATCTAAATAGATTAGCAGCATCGCTTTGTTTTATATTTTGGAATTTACTTTTTAACCATTGTCCGCCTTGTGAATTAGAGATTTTAACACTTTGTACATCATAGACTTCTTTGGCAGCGTCCCATATAGTTTCAGGCCCTGATGCATTTGCGGCTGGATTATGACCACTTGTACTTGCGTTTTGCTGAGTTCTTCTAGGGTCGTCCGTACCATTAAATGCTGGATATTTACTATATGCTGTTACAACAGGTGGTTGTTTACCACTTATATTTGTAAAATCTTCCATGCCTTCTGGTACTTGGTATAGTCTACCACGACCTGCATTAAACATGTTCTCTATATCACCTTTGTCTCTATCACGTCCGCTTTTCAAAGTGACTTCAATTTCAAGCTCAGTAGGGAAGTCATCTTTACCAAGAGGTCCGCTAAATTTATAACTTGTTGTGGTACATACTAAATTACCAATCATCGCAATAGGATTGAGAGGATTACCAATTGTTAAATGCCAAGTTCCTGTAGGGGTGCCTGATAAAAAAGCTGCAGCACCTTGTGCACCTTGCGGTGTATTAAAATTTTGAGATAGCCAACCACCTAGCATATCACCTGCTAGTTTACCAGCTCCTCCTAAAACACTTTCAAGATTAAAACCACCTTCACCGTTTCCAAATATTTTACTAGCCATACCGCCGATATCACCAATTAAACTGTTCACAAAACCACTTAAATCACCTGCAGCAAGTAATGAATGATCTCCTAGCGGTTTACCAAACGTTCCGTTACCTACATAACGAGTAGCACCTCCCCAAAACGGCGCAGCGTTATACGTTAAAACCAAGAAGTTAGAAAGTATATCTAAGAAAGCTAATTTAGGATTTATATTACCATATGATTTTAATTTATAATGAAATTTAAGTTTAAATTCAGGTGCACAATAAATTCCACTATCTTTAATCATAATACGCTTGATAACGTATAAAGGGCCTTCGACAAAGTTAGGATATGTTGATTTTGTTGCATCAAATCCAGCATTTGCTGCTATTTCTCTACCATTCGCGGTCGTTTGACCTGAACCCAGTGTAGCTGCACTCGATATTGCTGAACCTAAACTAAAACCAGTAGTACCTATTCCAAGTATACTACTTCCTTGGATACCCTGTGCTTTAGATTGTAAAACCTGCATTTCAGATTCTACTTCTTTAAATTTCAGTTCTGTGTCAAATTTAATTATGTCTTCTAATTTATTACCTGTAGCTTCACTCATCCATGTAACAGCTCTAGCGAGGTCAGGTTGCCTGGTATCTATGGGTTGATTTGATTTATAGTCAAATGTTTTAGGTGAAATGATATCGTCAGTGACTGGAAGGTGAAATCTTCTCAATGTCAACATATAGTTATTTGGAATCTTGCCATGATATTTACAGTATATGAAATCACCATAGCTATAAACCATGCTTATATTGTCAGGTAAATCATTAAAATACTGTATGATATTTGTAGTCGTAGGTGTTAATGCTAGCCTGTATTGTTCGTCAGTAATAAATCTTGAACCTGGGTGATTTCTATAATCATCTACTCGTATAGCGCCTCCTGTCAAACCCTTATATTGAAAAAGAACATAGCGATTAATCATTGAAGCAGGTGCTTCACCGTCTTCTTTTACAGTCTGGCCTTGTAGTTCATATTGCTTAAGAGGATACGGTATGTCAAATTGTGAATTAACAAAACCACTAAAGCTTTCAGACCTGTACTGATTGTTTAATGTCTCTTCAAGCTGCATTGCGGCATTATCAGCTTGTGCCGCTTTACTTAATTCTGGACCCTTAGAGCCTGTAATCCTAGCCAAATTTAATTACTTATTTTTTATTATATATTGAGAATCACAGCATGTCTGTGTAATCATGCCATTCTTTATCATCTGTGGCTATTTTATCCCCAATAAATCTTCTTAGGCGTATATTAAACTCGCTTTGCGTTGGTATTTTGTATTTGCTCCTGTAGCTAGTTCTCGTTATGTGGTGCTTTAATATTTTTAAAGTCTTTTCTATTACGTGATCTTCAACTTTATTAAACAAGTCAAACATGTCTTCTCTGTTTTTAACAGTCATGATTGAATCAACTATTACCATGAATTTACGTTCTTTGGGACCGTCTATGTCTTTGAAAAAGTCATCATAAGTCATTAAACGATTACCATCAGACCACTTTAATTTTCTCGGAATACCGCAACCTGCAGATTAACATCCTCGATACACCAAGAGTATCGTGACTGGGAAAC
>OGVT01000012.1_pt1 | contig 22379 bp, 25 predicted proteins | sample 1575831 | NCBI WGS metagenome assembly OGVT01 (sample SAMN07581542, study PRJEB24739) | freshwater metagenome | place: Singapore | collected 2015-04
CAAAAACGCCACAGATCAAAAAGACTATTTGCAGTATAATTTACACATGTCCACTACAAACACTGTTATGAAAACCCTGATATTTGCCATTGCTGTTGTGATGTCATCTACTGTTGTTGCCGCTGAACCCCAACAACAAGGTTGCAGTAATTTCTTCCAAGTGGGATCTTCAACACGTGATTTTGTAGTAGCCTGTATGAAAGTAGATGGTATCGCAGTTCGTACACCCGATCGTGTTCTAACACACCAAAATCAATATGGACTCAGCGAGCGTTATTACTACGGACGTACTATTTTTCACTTCACCAATGGTCGATTGACTGCTATTTCCAACTAACTATGAAAATCACAGCACTTGCTATTATCACTGTATTGCTAACTGGTTGCAGTACAGCAACTGGTTTACTGGCCACGATCTATGATCAAAATGATCCTTGCCAAACTGTAACAGTCACAAGAGCCGAAAACTATCAAAAACCCAATTGGTGTGGTGCTGCATCAGCACGCCGCGCAATCTACAACCGCAATAATCAACAGATTGGATCAATTCGATGACACCAGAACTTGCACAAGAGATTCTCAAACAGCCAGTCAATCCAGACCTATTGGCTATTATGGATCAAGTTTATCTCAACTACAGCAATCAAGAACTGGCGGCTGTGATTGCACACATCAGAGCAAAAATAACCCTGGATTCTTTGGCCGATGAACTAGATCAGGCTATCGCAGTACTGGCGGCAAAAAAGACGGTCCTTGAGGAGGCAAAATGACTAAAAAACAAGCAAAAACGGCACTGGAAACCACTATTTCTGGCGTCAAAAAGCCTGGTGCCGACTTCATGGTACTAGTGCGCAAGATACAGGAAAAAGTCATCACATATGGAGTTTGCAGTAATCGCGAACAAGAGATACTGGAACAATACACAGATTTTGGGCAGCACAAACGAACTCCAAAATAATTCAAAAAGACCCCTTGTTAAGGGGTTTTTCTTTGTGTATAATAAATAACTGTGTAGATGCAATGTCTACGCTTGTCTTAACGTAATTATTCCACAAATGCCGTTGCCCCGCGAGGGGCTTTCGGCTGAAAACAGAGTGGAATCTGTTAAGGCAAGCATATGGGTAATGGTTCCTGTATGCACCAGCATATAAAGGAAACCGAGATGATTTCAATCGACAGTCGAGGTGCCGGCGAAGGTAAGACCACAACAGGCATCTATCCAAAAATAGAATTACTGCAAGCATTAAATGAAAATGTTTTGCTAGTTGTCCCAGGCAAAGAATTACAGAAGCAATACGAAGATTACTTTGCCAATCCCGATTTTGTTAAAATTAACAGTGATACCGATGATGGTGTGTGCTTCAACATTATTAAAACTCTAACAAATCGAAAAAATCAAATTATATGTATTACACATGAAGCATTTATTAGGATGGCAATCCCATTGCATATTAAAAAGCATTGGCATTTAATCATAGATGAGGCTTTTATGCCGTTTAGAAGCGTATCGTGGACTAGTAGCAATAATGCAATCGATTGGAGTAATCTCATTGAACTACCAAAAGATCTAGTTCTAGATGATACAATCCCATTTGTTACTGTTACGATTCGAGATCAGGAAGATTCCTGGACCGAACAAATTAGAGAAGTAATGCAACTTAAAAATCGGGATTGGGAAACGCAATGTAGAACTGATAGTTATCAATTGCTTAAAAGTAATACATGTGGTCGTGCTGAATTTATACAGATACTAACCATTAGCAGAATACAACATTGGAAATCAGTACATATTGCAGCCGCAGCATTTGAACAAACCTTTATGCGTTATTGGTTAGATTATAACCATGAGCCATATGAAATCAAATTTCCTTTTGTTAGAAGACAACTACCAATTATCGTTCATAGCCCCGAGGAATTGAATTGGAGCAAGTATAAGCAACAGAAATCAGTTGATATTATTCAACGATACAGTGAATATGTCAATCGAATTTGTGCAGAAGAACATCTGGAACCTTTGTGTGTGAGAAATAACTCAAGTAAGAATAAACTCGATAACGAACTCAAACTTAAACATAACCCACACGGAATGAATCATTTGACGCACTTCTCCGCAGTTTCTCTTGAAACAGCACTCAATCCCTCAGGTGAATTTGTGTCCTGGTTCAAGCAGAACTTGGATCTAAAAGAAACACAGATAACCAGTGCATTTAGTTCATATATGTTCTATCAGATCCTCATGAGGACTTGCCTGAGACTCAAAGATAACACACAAACCTGTCATGTATTCATACTTGATTTTAAAACCCTCGTGGAATTAGGTAATTACATCTCTTTTGATATTAATCAGATGAAAACAATTGATGTAGGGGTTAAACCAAAATCATTAGCAGCAAAACGAATGGAACGAATGAGAAAACGCCAAAAAGGACTTCTTGATCCAATTCGACCGTAACATTTCATATAGTATTATATAGATTTGTTACGCCTAACATGAAGAGATACAAAAGCAAAACGAATTAAAATCATTAAAACATATAGGGTAACGAAGTTCATATAGTATTATATAGAAGATCGTTACCCAGGACTTCTTGATCCAAAAGAAAAATTGGAGAAGTGCGGAAAATACGCTATAAGTCAAATCTTTTAGGTTAAAACCGTTCCGTGGAATACAAAATCCACGGAACTATATAGTAGTAAGATGTAACACCTGAAGAACCCACTTGATACCAGTTGAGTCCTACTCCAGTTGAATAGGGATGTAGTCCATCATCGCAGCAGATACAGGCAAGAGCAGTGATTTTTTGGAATAAGTCACAGTCAGTGATTTATAAATACTTGTGATATAGGTGGTTGTCATTGATCTATATTATTCCTTTGAAAAGCCCTGTTTCCCGCAGGGCTTTTTTTTGACCTATAAATAAATTTGATTAAAGGAAAAAAGGATTAATTGATGCGTATACATGTATTAACCGTACCACATTCGCAGACACACAGTGATTTCTCAGCAGATGCTTTCCAAATGAAAGTCTGGAAGTTTCTCAAAATGATGACAGGCCGCGGACATGAGATCTTCCATTATGGACATGCTCGCAGGGATTGGGATTATCCAGATGTAGAAGCGATCACAGTCATTGATGACGCGACCATAAGATCCGCATACGGGGATGACTATGTGGATCAACAATCCTGGCGTGATCGTGGGTTCAGCCACTATTATGACTGCAATGATCTAGTACACCGAACCTACTGCGATAACAGCACTAGAGAAATAATCAAGCGTTGTCAACCTCACGACATAGTGCTGCACTTTTGGGGTATGGGTACACAACCAGTGGCAGCAGCCACACCCGACCTCATACATATAGAACCCGGTATTGGAAATGGGTCGGGATTTGCACGTTGGCGTATCTACGAAAGCAATGCAGTGAGATCAGCAGTAGAAGGCGCGGACTCAGTAAACTACTGCCGTCAGGATTGGTATCACCGTGTGATCCCCAACTACTTTGATCCTGAAGATTTTGAATACAGCCACGACAAACAAGACTACGTACTGTACCTGGGCAGAATAGGCTACAACAAAGGCGTGGATATTGCCGTAGAAGCCACCGCTGCCGCCGGAAAAACGCTGAAAATCGCCGGTCAAGGATCACTTCTAGACCTCGGGTATACTCGCACCCCAGATCACGTGGAAATCCTGGGATATGCCGATAAAAACACAAGAAAATATCTATTAAGCAATGCCAGTAGTTTATTCATTGCATCCAGATACGCAGAACCCTTTGGTGGTGTACAAGTAGAAGCCTGGCTGTCAGGAACACCCGTGATATCACCAGATTGGGGTTGCTTTCCGGAAATGAACCGTCATGGCGAAACTGGATATAGATGCAGAATGTTTCGTGATTTCGTTGCAGCCATTAACGATTGCAGCAATGGTAAAATTTCATCTGCGGTCTGCAGATCTCATGGATTAAACTATACCTTAGACAAAATAGCACCCGAATACGAGCAGTACTTTCAAGACGTATTAAACGTATACACAGCACAAGGATGGTACACACCATGAATCAGCGACAAGATCCACATGAACCCTATGATGAGTCAGATAGACCCAAAAACCCACCAGGAAATCATTGATAAGTAATAATATGACCGATAATACCTCTAGCCATTTACCACTTGACGAAGACGAACAAGAAGTTGCTGCGACAGCACCTGATCAGCAAGCAACACACAAGTGGGAATTTCGTGGCCGCCAAGCACAAAAATGGGGAACCGTTACCAAACAAGGCCTGGTAGTGGGACGAGCCCCAAATACACGCATTGTACCACCCGACGAAGTCTATTACCTAGCCAGTTTAGGTTGTACCAGCAGGGAAATAGCCACTTGGTTTGGTGTCACAGAAAGCACACTAAAGTATAACTTTAGCGATTACATTGAAAAGGCCAAAGAAGAAACTAAGCAAAAACTGCGTCAAGCACAGATCAAAGCCGCACTAGGTGGTAATGTTACCATGTTGATCTTCTTGGGCAAGCAGTATCTTGGACAAAGTGATAATCCCACTAACACAGATACTGATAAGATTTTGCCTTGGCAGGACAATTAATCACCAATGCCACTGAGTAGACCACAACAGACCATTTCTGAAAGTTCTGCACGATTTAGAGTAGTCGTGGCAGGGCGACGCTTTGGCAAGACTTATCTAGCCATACGAGAATTGTCTAGAGCCGCACGTTTCCCTAATCGCAATTGCTGGTTTGTTGCACCCACATATCGCATGTGCAAGCAAATTGTCTGGGATGGACTGAAACATAAACTACAGGATTTAAACTGGGTCAGTAGAATTAACGAAAGCGATCTCACTATTACTCTCAAGAATGGCAGCAAGATCAGTTTACGTGGTGCTGACAATCCCGATTCATTGCGTGGTGTGGCACTGGATTTCCTGGCCATGGATGAGTTTGCTTTTATTGATGAATCAGCATGGACTTCAGTACTGCGTCCCACACTCAGTGATAGACAAGGTTCTGCAATGTTTATTACAACTCCCATTGGACGTAACTGGGCATTTGATTTGTATCAGAAAGGTCTTGATCCTTCTGAGCATCAATGGGCTAGTTTCAGTTACACAACCATTGAAGGTGGGCGTGTATCAGCAGAAGAAATTGAACAAGCACGTCGAGATCTTGACGCACGTACATTCCGTCAGGAATACGAAGCAACTTGGGAAGAATACGCCAATAGAATCTACTATGCATTCGACCGCAGTCTCAATGTTCGAAGATATACGGACCCAGCACCCACACATATATCGGTGGGCCTGGACTTTAACGTAGGGCAAATGTCAGCAACACTGTTTGCAAGATCCGGAGACACAATACATGCATTTGACGAAATCTCATTGTATTCCAGTAATACAGCAGAAATGGCCGCCGAATTACAGGCTCGCTACCCCAAGGCTCGTTTCACAGTCTACCCAGATCCAGCAGGTTCGGCGAGAAAATCCTCGGCAGATATCGGCGTTACTGACCACACCATACTCCGCAACGCAGGATTCACAGTAAAAGTACCACACAGTCACAACCCCGTTAAAGATGGTATTAACGCTGTAAACAGCATGTTATGTAATTCTCGTGGTGAACAGAGATTTTATGTAGATCCACAATGTCGTAAAACCATTGAAAGTCTTGAAAAACATACCTACAAAGAAGGTACAAGTCAACCAGACAAAGATTCAGGACATGATCACTTTTCAGATGCTGTTCGCTATTTCATTGACTATGAGTTTCCAGTAAAACGCGATGTCATCCGTGATTACCACGAGCCCCGACGATGGGGCCATCGTTAACAGGCTTAAATAACTATTAGTTCCAAAATAAGGATAAAAGAATGACCGCAGTTCAGACAATCACGCAAGAAGTCTCGGCAATTGCCCAGGGTAATACAATTTACTCGGACTATCAGGCTCGCTGGCGTTACCTACTGGCCAGTTATCTAGGTGGCGAAGAATATCGCCAAGGCCAATACTTGACTAGATATCAACTGGAATCCGATGCCGAATATATTCAGCGTCTACGTTCCACTCCATTGGAAAACCATTGTGCCAGTGTTATTTCCGTTTACACCAGTTTCTTATTCCGTGAAGAGCCAGAAAGAGAACTAGGTTCATTGGAAAATTATCCTGAGATTCGCGATTTCTTAGAAGACGCAGATTTAGATGGACAAAACTTCAACAGTTTCATGAAAGAAGTCAGTATCTGGAGTAATGTATTTGGACACTGCTGGGTTATTGTAGCGAAACCCAATGTTGGTGCTGCTACTCGTGCTGATGAGATAACTGTGGGTGCAAGACCTTATGTTAGTGTATTAAGTCCACTGGTGGTATTAGACTGGAATTGGACAAGAACAGCCACTGGTCGTTATGTTCTAACTTACTTAAAGTATGTAGAAGACATCAACGGCGATGTTCAAACCATTAAAGAGTGGCGTCAGGACACTATCAAGACCACAGTATATGATGCTGGTAAAAAGTTTGTGATCAGTGAAGTTGAAGAAACCAATGGTCTAGGATTGATTCCAGCAGTTATTTCCTATGCTAAGAAAAGCACAGTACGTGGCATTGGCATCAGTCAAATCTCTGACATTGCTGATGCACAGCGTTTTATCTATAACGCAACCAGCGAAGTAGAACAAAGCATTAGACTAGACAGTCACCCCAGTCTTGTTAAAACCAATGAAACCGAAGCCGGAATTGGTGCTGGTTCCCTAATTAACATGCCCGACAACTTAGATCCTGGATTGAAGCCATATGCCTTAGAGTTCTCGGGTGCCAGTGTTTCCAGTATATACGAAAGTATTAAACACACAGTTGAAGCCATTGATAAAATGGCTAATACTGGTGCAGTACGTGCCACTGAATCTCGTACCATGTCGGGGGTGGCAATGCAAACAGAATTCCAATTGCTAAATGCCAAACTCAGTGAAATGGCAGACAACATTGAACTCTGTGAAGAGCAGATCTGGCAATTGATTGCTATGTACATGGGTACGGAATGGTCTGGCGAAATTGATTATCCTGGCAGTTTCAGTATTCAAGATCTCGGCACTGAGTATAAGAATCTCATCGATGCCAAATCTGCTGCCACAGATCCACGTGTCCTGGCAGTTATTGATAATCGTCTAGTAGATCTACTGGATGAAAATCCTGCGGTGATCTTAGGTGAAGAACCCGGCGAAACCATTGGTACAGAAATTGCAGAATACACTGATCCTGTTACAGGTGAATTTGAAACTGAACAATTAATCAATCCAGTTACTGGGGAAATTCGCGAAGTTTCCACTGCCAGCGAATATCGTCAATTGCGATCTGCTGGATGGATTGAGGAATAACTGCTAAAGCGATTGTGGAGTAGAGGTTTTTCTATTCCATAAATAATAAACTAACTTTCATAGAAAGGCGATGCACAATGTCAGAAAATACATTGGTTAACGGCGGAGACGCCACAGCAACTGATGCTGCTACAGACGTAGGAAACCAGGCTACAGCAACCAAAACTTACACACAAGAAGAATTCGATGCACATATGGCTCGTATGAAGACCAGTTTGACAAAGAAACTTCTTAAACCTTATGAGGATCTAGGTGATCCCGAGGAACTGCGTAACTTGCGAGAAGAAGCACAACGTCGTGCTCAAGAACAGCAGGTTAAACGTGGGGAATTTGATAAGGTTATTCAAGATTTGGCTGCTAAGAAGGATGCTGAAATTCAGAAACGAGATGCCATCATCCGTGAGTATAAGATTAACACACCGTTGGTAAGTGCCGCGGCAAAGTATCAAGCAGTTAATGCCGATCAGGTCAGGACACTGTTGAGTACTAATCTTAGACTTAATGCCGATGGCGATGTTGAAGTTGTTGATGAAAAAGGTGCAGTACGCTACAGTGATAGCGGAACACCACTGGCAGTTGATGATTTAGTGCGAGAATTCCTGGATTCGAATCCGCACTTTAGAATGGCGACACCAGCAACTACTTTAACAAAAAGTAATCTGGCTGCACCAAGTAATGGCGCGGTGGATATCTCGAAACTGGATATGAAGAATCCGGAACATCGTAAGATATATGCCGAGGCCCGTAAAAAAGGTCTCATAAAATAATAGACAAAAATTTTAGGAGATACTTTAATGTCTAACAACACAACTAACAACAGCGAATTATTTGCCAATCTAGTTACTGCTGCACAATTCGCTGCTTATGAGCAATCTGTTGCTCGTCAAATCGTTACCGTTTTTGATGCCCCTGTCAATGCTGGTAAAGTTCTACAAGTTCCAGTATGGTCTGCTATCGCTGCCAGCAACATCACTGATGAATCTGCTGCATCGGCTGCTGATACCAACACAACTTCTGCAAGCATTACCTTAAGCGAACACGTTGTTTACCACCGTGTTACTGACATGCTACGTGACAGTGCTTATGGCGATGTTATGGCTCAACTAGGCGAACAGTCTGGTCGCGCTATTGCTGAAAGCATGGACACTCAAGCATTTGCTAGTTTCTCTAGCCTAAGTGGTTCTGCTACTGCTATCGCTCTAGCAAGTTTTGGTGTTGCTGATATCATGGATCGTGTTGCTGCACTACGTGCCAACAAACTAACTGGTCCTTTCTACGCAGTTCTACACCCACTTGCTGCTAACCAACTTAAAAAGGCTTTAACTGCCACTACTGCTTACACTGCCAGCGGCGCCGTTGCTGACAGCATCCTAAGCCAGTACTTCGTTGGTCAAATTGCTGGTTGTACTGTAATTGAATCTAGCCTAGTACCTTACAATGCCGGTACTGGTGTTGCTACTTGTGCTGTTTTCGCTCCAAGCGCAATCGGTCACGGTATGCGTGGTTCTATCACCATGGAAGAACAGCGTCAAGCCGCTGCTCGTGCTACTGACGTGGTTCTAACTGGCGTTGCTGGTGCTGCTGTTCTACAAAGCGGCCACGGCGTTATTATGAACGTTGACTTGGTAGCCTAATAGGGAGTAATGTATGGCCTTCATTAGAAACGGATCAACAGTCATTAGTTTTGCCGAATACGACGATGTTGTAGGCATGGACCAACGATTGTTTGAAACCAACGAAGGCCTCACAGACGATGTGGTCGAGGATAAACTTATCCGCGCAACTGAACGCATCCTTACACTACTTAGAGCAACAGAATGGTGGCAATCTTATTATGTTAAGCGTGCCACCAATGTAACCTACCAAAGTGTTGCTGACATCCCAGCATTGGATCCTAATCGTATCCGTGCAAGACAAGATGACTTCAATGATCTTTGTGTTTATTATGCATTGTACTACTACATTCTTCCGAAGATTGCAGATTTCAGTACAGAGGATAATGCCGAACGTCAGAAGATTGGATATTACCAACAGAAGTACAATAGCCTATTTGGCGAATTGATTTCTGCAGGTGATTGGTATGATTTTGACGACAGCGGTGTTATTACCAGCGGTGATAAACAACCTGGTTACTACAATCTAAGGAGAGTGAGATAATGCGACAGGCCATTTATGATTACATCCGAGCACTACCTGCCGCAACACTGGGCACTTACAGTTTAAGTTCTGAACTGCCGTATAGTGCCAGTGGTACACCATTGTATCTCAAGAACTTTAAAAAGATCTATGTTGGGGTTGATCAAATCAACCAAGACAGTCAAATTGATACATTGGATGGCTCAGGTGCTGTTGATGAAATCACAACCGTCCGTGTCTACTTCGTAACAGATGCCAAACTACTACCTTCAAACTATGATCAATTGGTGCAGGCCATCAAGGAAGCCAGAACCACTGCGGCAATCTCTGGTGTTCGACAACGCCTTTGCCAAGTGTCTGCTGATTTCCAAGACGATGCGCTGATTACAGAGTTTGAATTTAGTTTCAGAACACTAATAACCAACCAGTAAAGGAAACGAAAAATGAGTTATATTAACCCAGCACCAGGTACAACTAGCCAGATCGTATTGAAGATCGACGCTGGTCAAGCCTTGGGTAACTTGACTCTTGGCGCAGGAGCATTAACAGTGCCTGCTCTACAAGATGTCACAATTAACAACGCCAACGATGTATTCACTTGGAGCCAATTGGATGCAACTGCTAAAAAGCAGATTGCTACTACCAGCACCAACAGTGTTGCAATGAATTTGGTTGTTGATCCCAGCACATTCTTTGGTGCTAACGTAACTGCCGCTCAAGGCGACACAGTTGCTAACCAAGGTATTATGGGTCTAAGCCGTAACAAGACACTAACTACTTTCAGCCTGAAAGTTCAAGAAGGTGCAACCGACTACTACATCAAGGGTCAGGGTTATGTTACTGGTCTAGCACCAACAATTTCCGCAGACGCACCTGTATGGGTCACACCTGTTACTATCACAGTAACTGGTGACTATACTGTTGCTAACGCAGAGTAATTCTCAGGGATGGGAAGCAGGAACAAGGGCAGCAATGCCCTTTTCTTGTATCAATAAATAATTTAGGAGAAGATAGATGGACGTATTAGATCGAAAGACCACAGAAGAATTGTTACGTGCAATTCTCGCTGAAGCAGCCAAGGCCAACAATGAATTGCGTTGCAGTCTCAATGATGTGCAAAAGGCACAGAATAGATTGAATTTTATGTTGGTTCTAATTAATAGATTGATTGAAAGAAAAGGAGATTAACAGTGGATATCACCGCATTAGCAAAAAAGCCCACACTAGTGGAAATTAAATTAGACAATCCTGAGATTGTCGCAGCCTATGGAGAACCAGTGTCTTTTTGGATGATGGATCATCTAGGTATTACCACATACTTCAATTTTTATAAAGTACAAAACAGCGAAGATGACACGCTGTTGAATGATCTACTACGTAAAATTATTCTACGCAGTGATGGAACTCCAGCATTGGCTGCCGGTGAAGTATTACCAACAAACATTACACTTAACATCCTAGTTGCTATCAATGAACAACTGGGAAAGTCAGAACCCAAGACAGTCGAAAAAGAGACGACTGGGACTCAGCAGAAATAATCAACATAGGGGCATTGGCAAAAATGTACGGACAATTACCCAGTTACGTTAGAGACAATGCCACTACCTATGACATTATGGTTATGGACGCTTACGTGTCTTGGGAACGAGAACAATATGATCTAGCCTCTGGTAAAAAGCCAGTTCCTAAGTTATCTACTGAGGAAATGATGGCAATGATCAAGAACGCCAGGGGAGAAAAATGATTCGCGTGGGATTACAAATAAAAGATACTTTGACTCCAGTTACTAGACGTATTCAGCGTGAGTTAAAACGTTATCCTCAACAAGCAGAAACTGAATATCGCAGCCTAACACCAATTGCCTCAGGCAATGCACGTAGAAATACACGTCTAGTAAACAATGATACCATTGAAGCCAACTACCCATATGCACAGGTGTTAGATCGTGGTCGTCATTTAACACCACGTGGTATGCGTGGTAGTAAACAAGCACCCAGTGGTATGACCAAACCTTTCTTGGCTTGGGCACGTCGACGTATTGCTGAAATTTTTAGGAAATAAACATGGCAGAATTAAATGCAAAAGTTAAGGTTGGTGTTGAAGGCACCGACGCTGTTAACAAACTCAGCAACAGTGTTCAAAACCTCAGCAAAGACCTTGGTGAATTTGCCAGTGGTGCTGGAGGATTCTCTAATGTCCTGGGATCCATCACTGGTAAGTTAGGACCTGTGGGTCTTGCTGCTACTGCCGCCGGTGCTGCTTTTGCAGCATTGGGTATGCGAGCCATTCAAGTTGCGGATCAGATATCTGACATCAGTGATGCAACCGGTATCAGTGCTGGCAGTTTGTTAAACTTTAAACAAAGTATCATAGAAGCCGGTGGAGGCATTGATGACTTTACCACACTTGCTACTAAATTTAACCAAGTGGTAGGCGATGCTGCAACCGGTAACGAAAAAGTACAAAAGACATTTCAGAAATTAGGTGTATTTGTAACTGATGCTGGTGGAAAGGTACGTGACACTGAATCCATCATGCGAGATGCAATCTCTGCAATTGCTGGTATTGATGACAATTCAACTCGTGCTGCAATAGCAGTGGATTTGTTTGGTAAGAGTGCTGCCAAACTTGATTTCACAAAATTAAATGCCATCGCAGATCCAATCAAGGATGCTGAGATACAAAAACTTGCAGACTATCAGTCTGCAATCGACAGAATTCGCAATAAGTTAGAAACTAAATTAGTAAGTTTCTTTGGTAGCATTGCTATTGAGATTGATCGTGCCATGGACAAGATGGCCGAAGCAGAAAAGCGAGCCAATGAATCAGGGCGTACATTTGGTGATTTATTTGAACGTATGGCCATGGCACGAGGTGGTGGTGTAAACCCACTGGGCATTGGTGGTCCTGCCGGTACACGTCCAATGACTGAACGTGAGCAACGTCGAGCCTATGAAGAACAGCAAGCACGATTAATGGCACCTTACAAGACTCGTGCTGGTGTTCCTGAAGCAGCCACAGGTGGATTTGGCCCTGCCAGCGAATCCGCTATCAAAGCCGCCAGTGAATCCGCAAAACGTATTGCACAAGCACAAGCAGATGCAGCCAAATACGCAAGCCTACGTGGTGCAAATGATATACAAAAGATTGAAGTCAACAGTGCTGCTGAAATTGCAAAAGCACGTATTGACATCTTTGCACAGGAACATCTCAGCGATGCTCAGAAAACTGCTGAATTTGCAGCCAAACGCAGAGAAATTGAACTGAAAACAGCCAATGAAATTGCTGCCGCACGTATTTCTCAGGCACAAAAAGCCTACGCAGTTGAGCAAGAACAACGTGATGAGGCTGCACGGGCACAGGCTGAACAAGAAGCAGCATGGGATCGTGCTAGAGTAGCAGCCAGTGATATTGCACAAGAACAAAATCGCATCACTGATGCCATGACACGTCGTTATGAATTTGATCTTACACTGGCCGGACTTGGTGAGAGACAGGTTAAGAATGCTGAAGGTTTGTTTCAATTGGAAGAAGACCGCCTGCAGACATTAAGGGCTATTGCATTAATCAAAGATTTGCCCTACGAAGAACGCCTGGCACAAGAGCGTAACATCAACAGTATCTTTGATGAACGCCGTAAGAAATTAGCCGAACAACAAGCACAAAATGATTCAGTGAATCGCAGTTTCATGACTGGATGGAATCGTGCTATGGCTGACTATCTTGACAGCACAACCAACGCAGCAACACAAGCACAGCGAATCTTTGAAGAATCCACTCGTGGTATGGAAGATGCCATCGTTAACTTTGCCAAGACTGGTAAGTTTGAATTCAAATCATTGATTAACAGTATTCTCGAAACATTATTACGCAGTCAAGTACAACAAATGATTGGTAAGATCTTTAATCTCGGTAATACCAGCACAGCCAGTTCTGGTGGATTATTTGGTGGTAAGATCATTCCTGGTATTCTTGCTGGTGGTGGCCCAGTTGCTAACAACAGACCTTACATAGTAGGTGAACAAGGTCCAGAATTATTCTTGCCTAATTCTGCTGGTACAATGATCCCCAACAGAGATATCATGGGCAGTACCTCAGTAACCTATAATATCTCAGCAGTAGATGCTGCCAGTTTCAAAGCCATGATTGCACGTGATCCCGGATTTATACATGCAGTGGCCTCAGCCGGTGCTAGAACACAGCCATTGACAAGGAAATAACATGACAATTTCAGTAAATGGATCGGTAGTCAACCCTTTCCAATTCATTTTTAATAGAGCAGAAACCATCAGCATCAATCGTCGTGCTGTTACCAGTCAAACTCAATCACGCGATAATACTGTTCGCACAGTCAAGCGTGGTGGTCAGTCTTGGCGTTTTGATGTTAAGTTACCTGATGGCATGCCTTGGGATGAGGTCCGTCCTTATCTAGAAGCCATTGAATATTATGATCGTTATACCACAGGTACTGTACAAATCACAGGCAATGAATATAATCAGTGGTTTACAAAATACCAAGGATCTGCTGCCGCTGCTGATTGGCCAACGGGATTTACAGCCACGGCCACAGAAGGATCCAGTGAACTGACCTTGACTACCACACCTGCTATACCTGGTGGTGGTCGATATTTTGCCAGTGGTGATATTATACAATTAGGAACCAATGGCCATGTTTACAGTGTGGTAGGTGATGTAACTGATACTACAGTGCAACTCAATAGACCAGTAACCGATGCTTCTGGCAGTTACCAATTGGTTATTGGACCCAATGTCACATGGTCTGTGGTCTGCGTGAGTATGCCAACTTGGACTATTTTTGCACGTAATCAAATTGGTTGGTCTGGTTCATTTGTTTTTTATGAGAACATGCTATGATTGATCTAAGTTTATATTCTGCTGTAGACACTGCATTATGTGCTAGAATTGATGTACCTGGTTATGCTGTGTTGAGATTCAATGACAGTTCAAGATCAGTTGTAATCTCTGGCGAAACATACCCCGGTCTAGGCAACTTGTTGAGTATCACTGACAGTAGTATGAATCTGCGTGTGAGCCCTGGCAATTTATCTATCACCATATCTGGTATACCCAGCACCAGTATTGCTGAAATTGTCAACAATCGAATCCGTGGTTCTGCTGTGACAATTTGGCGTGTATTTCGCAATGCCACAACCGGCGAAGTATTAAACATCAATGGCAATCCCATGGGTCGTTTTACTGGCATTGTCAGTAACTACAGTTTAGAAGAAACTTGGGATAATGATTCACTGTCGGCAACTAATACTATTCTATTGGATTGTGCCAGCACTATTGAAGTTCTCAATAACAAAGTTTCTGGGCGTAGGACTAATTCACAAGATCAAAAGTCATGGTATCCCAGTGATGTCAGTATGGATCGAGTAGCCAATCTAGCCAACAGCAATTTCAACTTTGGCGCTGTTATAAAATAAGGATCAACAGATGAGTTTTATTGATGATATCATTGATTATGGTAGTACTGCTGCTAAATTTCTCTCAGGTGATAGTTTGGGATCAAGTCTGGCACGTACTGCACTCTTAGCCTACACAGTAAATCGTGTGGCTGGCAGCACAACCAGTGGTAATGACATTGGCGCAGGAACACAGGAACCTGACACTGGTGTTAGATTACAATTGAATCCTGGGACACAAAATCGTATACCAGTGGTCTATGGATCTGCTTACCTCGGTGGTATTATAACCGATGCTGAACCAGCCAATGATAACAAAACCATGTGGTATGCCATAACCATTAGTGAACAGACTGGTACTAAATTAAGCGACGGTCTTGCCAGCGCAGTATCATTCAATGATATCTATTGGAATGACCAACGAATTGTATTCCAAAGTGATGGTATTACTGCGGATTATACCGTGGACCGAGACAGCAATGTTGATTACAGTGTGCAAGGATTAGTTCGTGTCTATTGCTTTGCGGGATCAAGTACCCAGCCTGTTGTGCCAGATAATTACAGTAACAGTGGCCTGGTTCCAGCATATTCGTTGATGCCATCATGGACAACTGATCACATGATGTCGGATTTGAATTTCGCATTGGTTAGAGTTGATTATAATAGAGAACGCAGTATTACTCAAATACCTAACATGCGATTCCATATTACAAATTCAATGACACTGCCGGGTGATTGCATTTATGATTATATGACCAATTCACGTTATGGTGCTGGCATAGACCCACAGGAGATTAACAGTTAATGAACAGTCTTAGAGATTTAAACAATTTCAGCGTTGGTGGTATTACTTACACCGACACTAGAAATTTCACATTATCGATTAATGGTCAGCCAGCACCTACCACTAGTCCTACACCAGTACCTCAAGTTACTGTCAATACCCCTGCTGCAATGCCACTTAATCGCTATATTGGCCAAACACCAGTACAGGTTACTTCCGTTACTGGTGTTGCAGAATCAATCAATACCACTACTGGTGATCCAGCAACTGCTTATACTAATCCTGTGCCTGCTGGCGCATTGTTACAGGATCTGGGTACTAGTCTACAGTTCACTGGCATGAGTCCTGCAATTTTCCGTTATATTGCAGCCAGTCAAACAGCCAAAGGCTCCACTGATAATAAGAACATGCGTTATCCTGCAGGTAATGTCACTGTGCAATATCAATGGAACAATACCGATACCACTCTAGCAGCCAGTGCCATGCCTATTTCGGTACCTGCTACCCAAAAATACAATCAGGACAGTACCACGGCATTGACTGCTTATCCTGAGATTTTTGCCAATGCCGGAATTACCACTGCTGAAGTTACCATTACACCTTATTGGGCTAATACTGTATCACAGATTTCTGCTGTTGGTTCTGGTGCTAGTACTCGTACATATCCCGAAACTGGACAGTTATCAATCACCGGCAGCCCTGCTGTGGTCAACAGTTACCTGGCCAATGTTCGCGTAACACCAGCAGAGAACTACACTGGTAATATCTATTTAAATTATAATCTTAAAAATCTTGATGCTGCTGCTGTTAATATCCAAGGCAGCAATGTATTTTATCAAGTGGGTCAAACATTGACCAGCGATATCTACACACTAAAGAGGTCTTATGTTCAACATGGTTATGGATTACTTTTCCCAGATAATGTTCCAACTGTTCCTGCAGGTTTGCCGTCTGGTCAGACAGTTCGCTTACAATTAACACTTGATCGTGCAATTGGTCAAATTGGTCGTGATATCAATGATGCAGGGTGGAATCCCGCAACTCTGACATTTGATAACCAAGCATTTATTGGTAACACTGCTACGGTTAACAGTTTAATAAGCAGTCTGCGATTCTTTGGTGCTCGCGATACCAGTGCTGATGCAAGGGTTCGTTTACAGATTACCAATGGCAGTGACCCAACCAAGAACATTGACAGCGAATTTGATTTGAAAGGCACTGCCCTAACCAGTTTAATTGCTGGTGGAACCGAACAAGCAGTATACCAAGAAGACGATGTTATTACTGATCTTGGCACATTCACTGTATACCCTCACTGGAGTGATAGATTCTCTGTTACATATACAACACAGGTTTCGGGTGTAACAGCCAATGTCGGAGTAATGTCTGGCCTGGGGTGGACCAGTTCAGGTACTTCAATCACACGTTCATATGCAGGCAGCACAAATCTCGCTGGATTTACAGCCAATATTGCATCTGTTAACAATCCACAGTTGGCATTAAAGCCTGATTTCAATGGATTGATCTCGTTACGTCAGAGATTTACTAGAGATGATCTCTCTGAGTCCATTGCTGTAAAGCCATTTGTTATCCAACCTGCTGGAGAATACACAGCACCAGCCTCAGCAGAAGTTTTTATCTATGATACCTTAAACATCGGATCCGGATTCTCGGTTACCGATGCACCCAGTGATCCCACAAGAACATACACTGTTAACCTTACAATTGACAATGCAGCCCTGGGAAATATTTTCTTAGATAATACCAATGCAGGTGCCAACTTAACTATCTCTGGTACACGTAGTCAAATCAACAGCAAGTTAGCCAGCAATGTCACTTATGTGGCTTACAAAACTGCCGGAGAATCTACGCTGCGTTTTACAGCACAGAGAACCAGTCCTGATGTTGCTTATCTAGTCAACAATTTATCTATGCCATTCACAGTCAAACAACCTGTGGCTGGAGATATAACTACCAACGGCATTTATGTAGTAGAAACCAATGACAGTGATTTTGGACAGTATCATAGATACATCACCATGGCCAATGTTGAGGCTGTGTTGAGTTTTAGATCTACCAATTCAGTTAAGCCTGATATTACCACCGAGACTTATAACCAATACAATGGTCAAATTAACACAACTATATTGGCTGGTAAAACAGGATATACTGCCAACACTGCTGCTGGTTACAGTGACACATTAACTCACCTAGGTAAGACAGATTGGTATTTGCCAACAGTTGACGAGTTGAAGTTTGCACGTGATGAGAATTTACTGACCACCAGTGGAACTTATTGGTGCAGTTACGTATTTGATGGTGGTGGTGGTTCGGCCAATCCTGCAATTCAAGGCTTGTATGCTTTACCAAACCCAAGTTGGGGTGCTCCAATCAATTGGAACTCCATAACCACAACTACATATAGACGTGTACGCCCAATGCGTAGATTACCAAGATAAGGAACAACAGATGTCAGGAGTTTTAGACACACGATATAAGATCAATGGTGTTATTGATACCAATAACACCGTTTTAGATAACATTGAAAGCCTCTGCACTGCTGCTGGCACTTGGTTAACCTACGATAACCATCTAGGGCAATGGAGTTTCGTTATCAATCGCGCTGGGGAGTCAGTGGCCAGTTTCTCTGACAGCAACATCATTGGTGCAATCTCAGTCAGTGGCACAGGCCTTAATGATTTGTATAATTCAGTTAAATTTGAATTTCCACACATTGATCTAAGAGATGAACCAGATTTTGTTAACATTGAAATCCCAGATTCAGATCGCAATGCCAATGAACCAGACAACGCATTAAATCTCAAAACCAATATTATTAATGATCCGGTGCAAGCAGAGATTATTGCACTACAGGAATTGAAACAAAGCCGAGTAGATCGCATTATCAGTTTCAAAACTGATTACAGTATGATACATCTCAAGGCTGGTGATATCATTGACGTTACCAATGAATACTATGGATTTGCAGCCAAGCGATTCCGTATTGTTAATATCACTGAAACCGACGATGACGGTGGTGAATTAATCATTGCCATTACAGCACTGGAATATGATCCAGCAGTTTACGAAACCAGTGATATCTCACGATACACTGTCACTGACAGCACTGGCATTGTTACTATTGGCAATATTGGCCGACCTGGAACACCTACTGTTATAACCAGCAATATTGCAGCAAGACCACATTTTGTTGCAACCAGTACTAGCCCAACTGGTATCGTCGAAGCAATGGAATTTTGGTATACCACTGATGTGCCACCAGCAGTTACCATTGATAGTAATAGAACATACAATCTACTAAAGACAGTTGTACCAACAGTTGGTAATACATTTGCATTTGGTACTGCTGTTACCATGGATTATGACCAATTGGCAACCAGCAACTTCCTAATTAAAACACGCGGCGTTAACAAAGACACAGTTGGTCGTTTCAGTGAACCCAGCGGTACTGTTTACTATGCACCTGTACAGGCCACTGATGCCATTACACCCGATACACAAGCAATTTCCAGTACCGGCAGTTTACTCACAGCATTAAGTGTATTGAGTTTATTAAATCGTGTAGATGGATTGTTCTCTGGTAATACCTCTGTTGGTGGTATCTTTGATAAAGTCTTTGATCTATTCAAAGGCAATACCGGATATGATATTCGTGGCAATGCAGGTAACATCGCTAAAGTTACTGCGGGAAATGTATCTAGCATTAGCAAGGTAATTCAAAGTGAAACTTTCTCTGCCAATATCACAAAGAATACCGGTTTCCAATCAGTGCATACCACGGCTGTAACACCAGTTGAAACTGGTTTATATAACATTCGAATCTATCAGGATGTTAACAGCAGTGCATGTAATGGCGGTCGAGGCAGTCCATTGGATACTGTAGAAGATATTGCAGGTCTGGCTTTTGATGTGTTGCAAGGCAATACCACTGTTATTAACGCTGCAACTGGTGGTCCCGGTGTCATGTATTGGCAGGATTTCATGATTGAACGTAATATGACATTAACATCCAATACTACCTATGATCTAGAAATCTTCTCGCTATACAACCCCAGTACCACTAGTACAACATATCAAAGCAGTGACATAACCTATACTGTCACCAAAATAGGGTAAAACTCTACCCATAAATAAAACTAGCCCCAGTACCTCATGTGCTGGGGTCAGCAACCTAAGGAGCGTCCTCTATGGCCGGTTTGGTTTGTCGAAGTTTACGAATGCCATTAATGCAGATTCCACAGGCTTCGGCATAGAGAACGGAAAATTTATTTTCGCAAATTATCACAAGAAGCCTGGTCATTCCAATTGGGTAACGAATAGCTTCGGCATGAACAGTAATGCCAATACCAGTTATAAAGCTTCTGTTATGCAATTGGAAGGCACGCAGGATTATTCTTATGGAATGGCTTTAAATGTGGAAAATGGGTCGAACTATATTCTATTTGGTATCGCCAGCAGTGGTTATTACATTATTGAGAGCATGAGCAATGGTGTTTCAACAAAAGTGTCTAAAGGCTGGGTTAAATCTTCTCTGGTTAAATCAGGCTATAATGTGCTAAATGATTTGTATGTAGAAAAAAAAGGGAATCAGTATCAGTTTTTTTTGAATGATGTTCCTGTTATCAGTTATGAAATAAGTCTTTCCAGGTTCTCTCCTAAAGTGGGCATTTTTGCCAGCAGCAATATGAAAGTTGCATTTGACAAGTTGGAAGTGGATCAATGGGTAGACCAGAAGCAGGTATATGGAAAAATAGTTCCCGGATACAGCCCATCCAATAAGTTCCCAATATCTTCAAGGCTTTATCCAACCAGTTCTAAAAAAAGTGAACTATATAGTGTCAATCATGGTGCTTTTGAATATTGGTATGGTATTATTGACAAAGATGGTTATCGGGTAACGGATCCGGTTTTTAGGTATGCATATAAACAAGGCGATATGCTTGTTGGGGGCGTTGAGGCTACCAATACAGTAGGTGTATTTGATTGGCAGGGAAATATTATTATACCCCCTATCATGCAGAAAATAAATTCCAGCAATTATAAAGGCACTACCTATTTCTCCTGCCGTTCAGCGTCCGGACTTTGGGGTTTAATGGATCAGTATGGAAAAACAGTTTTACCGTTTGTATATAGTTATATTGATCTGGTCTCTGAAGGTTTCGTTTATATGAAAAATGCAAAAGGATGGGGAGTTGCTGATTTAACAGGAGCTATTAAGGTGAACCCCGGAAGCATAGATGATGCAGATGAAGCAGCTAAAAGATCTTTTCGGTTTCCAGTCAGAGTTCATCAAGGTCATTTCATTGCTAAATCCAGCCGTGCGGATGGAGGAAAGAAAGGAGTAATGGATGTTCAGGGCAAATGGGTAGTAATGCCTAAGTATTTCGATATTGATTACGTGGATACCAATCAGTCATACATTGTGATTTTACCCAAGCCCACAGACCCCAATCGGTTGGTGAAAGGAGTCATTGATAAAAATGGTAAGGAAATCATACCCGTAAAATATTCAACCTTGATTGCTGTTGGTAAGAGTTATTTAGTAGCAGAAGGTAATGATCCTTTTGGGGATGATAAAATAGAGTCGGATGAAGTAGAAGATCTGCTTGATTACCTGGAAGGTGAAGATGAAGAAACAGAAGATAAACGGAAATGGGGAATTCTAAATGCTTCAGGAAATGAGCTTGTTCCACTAAAATATTCAGACATTTCAATGAGTGCGGATATCAGTGTCTTGCAATTAAAGCTATTCATTAATGGCGCTAAAAAACCAATGCTTTCACTTTTTGATCAAACAACTAAATCAATGCTGAATCTTTCTGCCTATGAAATTGAAATGGTGGACAGCGTTTTACTGAAAGAAAAGCCCAAAAAAGACTACAGACGGAATTACAGTTATTATGCGGATGGGCTCATCAATGTTGGTAAAGCAGGTAAGTGGGGATTTCTGGATAAGTCTGGAAAAATTCAGATCCCTTTTCAATTTGAATTTGCAACTGCATTCAGTAATGGCAAAGCTTTGGTTAAAAGGAATACAGAATGGTTTTATATAGATAAGGCAGGGAAAAGAGTGCCGGAAACAGAAGTGCAAAAAACATATTCTGATAAAGAACTTCCGCCCATTCGATAGGCACTTTAACGAAAAAATACGGCATTTGTAGTATTGTGGGGGTTTAGATGAACAGCTATTTTTAGCGAAAATCTGTTTATGAAGTACGTCTTAATGTTATTTGTCTTTTTCTTATTGATTGGTCAGTCAATAGGGCAGGGCGTTAGTATAATTAAGGAAACTTTTGATAATAATAATATAGGACGGATTGCCTTTAGTAATAAAATGAACAACGATTCTACCGATTATGGCTATGAGAATGGAAAATTTATTCATGAGAATTTTCGTCGTACAAAAGGGGCTATTCGATGGGTAACTTATAACTATGGACTTAGTAGTGCTGCCAATACCAGGTATAAGGCATCATTGATTCAGTTGTCAGGATTGAATGATTATGGATATGGGATTGTATTCAATGCTGAAAATTGGGATAATTCAATCACTTTCTCCATATCAGCTAACGGTTACTATATTATCGTTTATAGAATTGCCGGAATATCGTGACTGGGAAAC
>OGVT01000013.1_pt1 | contig 21898 bp, 35 predicted proteins | sample 1575831 | NCBI WGS metagenome assembly OGVT01 (sample SAMN07581542, study PRJEB24739) | freshwater metagenome | place: Singapore | collected 2015-04
TTTCCCAGTCACGATAGCCGTCTTCACTATTGAAATTTAATGAAAATAAAATTTGTTCTAGGTTCACTTTGTAATGCACTATAAAATCAAAAAAATCCTTTTTTTCCACGACTTAAGATATAAAACAAAATTTCAAAAAAAAACACGACCGAAGCCGTGTTTTATATAAGTTAGCATGAATTAGTTACACATTAAATCGGAAATGCATTACATCGCCATCTTTTACGATGTATTCTTTTCCTTCTACACGTAATTTTCCCGCTTCTTTCACTTTCGCTTCAGAACCAAAGGTTACATAATCCTCATAAGCAATTACTTCGGCACGGATAAATCCTTTTTCAAAATCGGTATGAATTACTCCGGCAGCTTTAGGCGCGGTATCTCCAATGTTAATAGTCCAAGCACGAACTTCTTTAACACCGGCTGTAAAATAGGTTTGTAATTTTAATAGTTTGTAGGCTGGACTTCCGTATTTAACAATCTAGCTGCAAAGGCTGGTCTTGAAAAGGCTGCTCACTCCATGGATGCGCTCAAGATTGCTGAAGCTGCTGGAGCAGAGGTTCGTCTTGCAACTCCAGATGAAATTGCTAAATGGAACAACCCAGGGTGGACTAATCACAACGAGATTTCTGGAAAACAGGAACTGGTTATTAATCCTAAGCGCATTTTGTCTGACACTGCGCCTCACGAAGCTGCCCACATTCACTTTAACGCTGCAACCAACAATCTCTTTAAGCCAGAGATGTTTAAGGCTATTGTTGGATCGGTTGATCCTGTTGATGGAAAGGTAATCTCTGAAGGTCTATTCACCAATGAAGGGCTTGCCAGAATTGCAGATGATATTTCAAAAGCATACGGAAAGGCCAATGAATCTCAAAAGAATCTGTTCAGCAATTATGCTGATCAACTTCGTAACAGCATTGAGCCTGAGAACATTGCAAAAGCAAGGGAGGCAATTGTTGACGAGTTGACTGCAACCTATGTTGGAAAGGCTTTCAACCGATCTAAAGCAGGAAGGTTTAATCCTGACCGTTTGCCTTTGCTTTACCGCAGGGCATTGGATAGCATCAACGAAGGATTCTTCAATAAACTAAGGGCTACTATTTATGAAAAGGGAAATGTCCTTAACATGAGAGACATTTCAAAAGCATTCATTGATGACAAAGGCAGGCCAATTCGCATTCCTGAGCTTGACGCGATCTTCAAGAAGGCTTTCACGAATAAACTGAAAGCAGTTGACGAAAACACTGCTCCAGTTGATCGCATTCCTGTAAACCTTAATGATCGTGCTATTTGGGCCAGGTCTTATGGAAATATGTCTGGAGTTTTGAACCCAGATAATACCGTAAAATCTGCTGCTCAGATTGATCGAGAGGCAGCACAAAGGTGGCAAGATATGACGGCAAGGCTTTCAGCATTGCCAGAGAATCAAAGGTTAGGCCTATCGTTTGGTAGAGACGATAAGGGAAAGACAACCATGACTGCAAAGGGCCAGATCAGTGAGGAGGCAATTAACGCAATCCTCGCATCTGATTCCATTGACCAAACTGCCAAGTCGTTCCTTCGAGAGGTCTTTACTTCAATCAAAGACCCGCAGAAGACAACGCTAGACACTCGTTACTATGGCGTTTATACCCGTGGAAAGGGTACAAACAAAATGGTTGCAGGCGTTAAGCCAGCGTCTCAAAACGAGATTCTTCCATACTCAATCGAGTTTAATAGCAAGGACGGAATCATTGTCAGAGCAGTTGACATGACCAAGGTGCGTGATCGCTTGGCATATGCCCTGCGTAAGCCTGATTTCAAAGATGCCTACAAGGATTACAATCAGGCCATGCGTGCTTTCCGCACTTATTTGGATAACCTAACGCTCGATAAGCCAGTTGAGTCATCTATTATTCTTGGTGGTGGTGAACTTGGAAACAAGCGTAGGAATCTATTTTACGATGCCTTGGATTTTCGACCTGCACAAGGTGACGAAATCCGAAACAATCCGCTAAAACTGGCAACAGGAAAGTCTAATCCAATCAAGTCTTATCGCATTGAAAGGTTTACCAGGCTAAGCCCAACGCGAGACAAATTTGCATTTGAGGAAGGAACAACCTACACAAGAGTAAAGAGCAATTACCAACCAGACTCGTTTGCTCCTGAGACTCTGCCAAACGGAGAGGCTTGGACGAATCCAGATGGCTACCGCATCCTCAAGAAGACTGGCAGTAAGCTGTATAGGGTTTACGATAAAGACGGAACTGAGATTGGCGTGACTTCTAGCCAGGATGCTGCAATCAAGAAGGCTCAGGACAGCTTTCTCAAGTCAGAGAAGAAGGCTGAGAATGTGAGGTTCCAGCCCTCTAAAGTTTCTGCTAGAGATATTGATACAATTGCCAAAGAAGTTGGTGGCGGAGAAGTTAGTGGTGGAGCAAAGAAGTTTGGGGCATTTATGCGTAAGATGCGCGATAAAGGAATCACAATTCGTGATGTTGTAAAATCTTATGGGATCACATTGTCATCCATTCAACGCCAAGAACTTCTCGCGCAAACTATTAAAAAGAATTGGCCTGATGCTCCATTTAATGATGGAGAAAAAATTCGTCCAGAAGATGCTTTTGCAACACTTTTGGGAACAAAAGAAGGACAAGACTATCTAAACTCTGCTGAAATTGGAGAGTTTAATGAAACTGCTGCTGATGTAATGATGCAAAAATTCAAGTCTTTTGGTTTTCATAATAAACTAAAGGAACAGATGAAAGTTGCAGCAGAGCAGTTCTTCCCAAAAGCTGAATCTATTATTGATGCAGTCAATAATATGCCAGCAGAACAGTTCGCTGAGTTTGTTAGATCAAACATTAAGGGGATTTCTTATGGAAAAATTGGATTTTGGTCAGGGCAATTAGGACGAGGCGATCTGCCAACTTTTGATTCCAGAATGGGAAAACTTGTTTATGGCAAGGAAGTTCCTGTATCAAAAACAGTGTTGATTGATCAAAAAAATCGTCTTACTCGGCTTGGTATTGCTGTTCCTGATGAGTACAAAGACTTCGCACAAACTTTGTTGCATCACGAAGTGTGGGATCGTTTAAACAAGAGTGACACAGAACACGCGCCAATTAAAGAGGCTATGATTCGCTTCCAACCAATCACTCCTGAGCAGGATGCAGCCTACATTAACGCTGTTAAGAGTGGAGATTCGGAAACGGCACAGAGAATGGTTGATGAGGCGTCCTTGCAACCAAGTGAAACACTTCTTTATAACTCCATTATGTCAGATGTAGATCCAGGGGATCGCTTTTCTGACCGAGTAAGCATTCAGCGTCCTGGATCACGAATTGCAGGATTTTTTCTTGGAACAACAAAAGACGCGGTTAAAGGATATGGAGATGTAATCAAAACGCTTGGCGTTAAGATTCAAAATCCAGTCATTTTAGATATGGAAGGTTATACGCCGCAAGCCTTCAAAAATGAAATTGAAACGAAAACTGGAATCGTCTTGAAGGCACTGCAAAACGCTGAAATACACAATGACTCGAATTTTTTAGAGCCAGTGTATGCGTTTTTGTCGCCTGGAATGGCTGGTCAAGTTTTTGATGCGCGCAAAATGGCCAGAGATTTGGCAGCGCGTGGTTTTGATGCCGTTCAGATTTGGGATGATTCGGCTTATGGAGGGCCAAATCAAGATGTTAAACAGCCTTCGTTTTGGATTCCTTATCCGTATTCAGATCGAATCCGTGTGATTAAACAAGCCGACCCAATCACATACGACAACTCAGGCAATGTGATTCCCCTGTCCCAGCGGTTCAACCCAAGCTCTAACGATATTCGCTTCCAGCCTGATCCCTCTATGCCTTCCGTACTTAACGGCAGCAACGGAACTAGGATCATCAAGTCAAACTCGGGAAAGTTCCGTGTTTATTCTGGAACTGGTGCATTGCTTGGCATTCGTGACACTCAGCAGGCCGCAGAGAAGTTGGCAGCAAAGCCTTGACGACTCTCAACCTTAACCTAGCCTAACCATTATGCCCCTCACAAAAGGATACTCGCAAAAGACCTTCGGCAAGAATGTCGCCCTTGAGATGAAGCATGGTAAGCCTCAGAAGCAGGCCGTTGCCATTGCCTACGCTACCCAAAAAGCAGCACTCAAGAAGGCAGGCAAACGCAAGCCCTAATGCGCTTCATATTCGCCACAGACCTGCATGGAGACAAGCAGGACTCCAAGACTGTAAAGAGTCTTCTGGACTTCACAGAGGCTTTTAAGCCTCATGTCAGAATCTTTGGAGGTGACCTGTTTGATCTTCGTGCAATTCGGCGTGGAGCATCAGCGGAGGAACAGGCTGAGTCCATGATGGTTGACTGGCAGGACGGTTGCCAGTTTTTGCGTGAATGGAAGCCAAAATATGTCCTAGAAGGTAACCACGACCAGAGGCTTTACAACCTATCCGAGAGCAACAACGGCCTAAAGGCTGATTATGCCTCCAAGGGCATTGAAGAACTGCGAAAGCTATATTCCAAGCTTATCATTACCTCATTCCGCTACCACAAAAGGAACGGAGTTTTGCAGCTAGGGAAGGTCAGGTTTCTGCATGGCTATCACCACGGACTCAACGCTTGCAGGCAACACGCTCAAATCTACGGCAGTTGTATTTTCGGCCATGTTCACACTGCCGACACGGTGACATCCCCTGGCCTTGAAAGGCGGATTGCAATGTCATCTGGTGCGCTTTGCCAGCTAGACATGGATTACAACTCAGCCTTTACAACTACCTTAAGGCACTCTAATGGGTGGATTTATGGCAACATCAACGAGAAAACAGGAGAGTGGCAAGCCTGGCACGCACTCAAAGAAGGTGGCAAGTTCCACCTCCCAACAGGATTCCGAGACTTCTGAGTGGGTCGAGCTTCTGAGAATCCCTCAAGAAGGGGACAAAGTACCCAAAGGCTGGCTCACAGCCGAGCAAATCGGCAAGATTTGGAGGGTCACAACTACACGCGCACAAAAAAAGTTGCGTGACCTTTACAACAGGAAATCCGTTGAGCGTAAACTGTTTAGGGTCTTTGTTCACAACAGGTTTTACAGCATTTTCCACTATAAACTGAAAAAGTAGTTGCAGAGTCTCAAGGACTCTTTAGAGGTAGTGCCGCCACACAACGGCATCACACCAATGAACAACAACACATACCAACCTCTGGCTTTGACAAGAATTACCGACAATCGCTGCTCATGGAGAGAGCAGTATGAATCGCACCTCAGAAATACTGCGGAGGCTGCGGCTTCTGAGTACTACAAGGACTTCCCACGCAAGGTGGATTACACCTTTGGAAACCTCTGGCAGGCTATTGCCTTTGCCGTTTTTATGCTGGTTTCCATTTACATCATTGCAGCTTACCTCAACTCCCAACACTAAACACAACTATGTTCAAGAAAGCCACCAAAGCACAAGCCAAGGCCCGTCTTCTGTTCTCAGGAGCATCTGGATCAGGCAAAACAACGGCAGCACTGACTGTTGCTTCTCAACTGGGCAAGAAGATTGCCTTCATTGACACCGAAGCAGGCTCAGCAAGCCTGTATTCAGACAGGTTTGACTTTGATGTCTTGGAACTAAGCCCACCTTACTCACCAGAACGCTTCATCGAGGCTATCGAAGCCGCTGAAAGTGCAGGTTATGATGTTGTGGTCATTGACTCCATAACTCACGAATGGTCAGGCCCAGGCGGATGCTTGGACATTAAAACCAAGCTTGGTGATCGTTTCCAAGATTGGGCAAAGGTAACCCCAAGGCATGATCGCTTTATTCAAAGCATGATGCGCTCTAAATGCCATGTCATTGCCACCGTCAGGGCTAAACAGGGATACAGCATGGATGAGCGTGGCAAGGTTCAGAAGTCTGGCATGGATCCTCAGCAAAGGGACGGGATTGATTTTGAGTTCACCGTTTGCTGGAACATCAATGCTGCCCACATGGCCGAGGCTCAGAAAGACCGCACAAGGCTTTTTGACGGAAAGCCAGAGGTCATCACCGCTGAGACTGGCAAGCGTCTTGCAGAGTGGCTTAATGCTGGCGAAGCTGCTTCTGAGCCTGTTGTTGCACCTGCCTCAAGTCCATTTGACGATAAAAACGATCTCATTGACCAGATCGTTGCCCATCCAAACGGAGCAGATCATGTCCCTGTCCTGCTTTCCAAGCTTAACAGGGAGTTGATCACAGACTGCAACGAAAAGGAACTTGCCAGGATTCTTAACTACCTCAACAAGCTATAATCATGGACTCACTCATGCAAACAAGGCTCAATGGGCTTGTTCTTAATCTCGATGAGAATAAATACCATAGCCGCTTTGAGGTCAGTAAGCACGGCCTCGACCTGATCCACAAGTGCCCTGCCTTGTTTCACCACAGCAGGACTGCGCCAAAGGAACCTCCAACTCCTGCAATGCTGTTTGGTAGCTTAGCCCATAAGGTGATCATGGAAGGCAACGAAGAAGCTTTCTATGTCCTGCCTAAACTGGACAGGCGCACAAAAGAAGGGAAGGCTGAATACGAGTATCACCAGCAGCAGGCTACTGGTAAGCAAATCGTCAGTCCTGACGAATGGCAGCAGGTAACTGCCATGCGTGACGCAGTACACAAGCACTCAGCTAAAAAGCTGTTTGATGAACTGCGATGCGTTGAAGCGTCTGCATTTTGGCAGGACGAAGACACCTTCACAGACTGCCGAGGCAGGCTGGATGGACTCTTGCACGATGGCACGATCATTGATTACAAGACCACGGAGGATGCCAGTCCGCAGGCTTTCCTGCGTACAGTCTGCAACTTCCGTTATCATGTCCAAGGGGCGTTTTACCTTGACGGTCTGCGGACGATTGGAGAGAAGGCGAAGAAGTTCATCCTGATCGCTCAGGAGAAAAAGCCTCCTTACCTTGTGGCAGTTTACATTCTGCCTCCTGAGTTTGTCTTGGCTGGCAGGAATGAGTATAAAGCAGACCTTGAGGTATATGCTAAGTGCGCGAGGTGGGGTGGTTGGCCTGGTTACAACTTCTGGACTGAGCTGGAAATGCCGAATTGGATGAAGAATGACTGACTCGCCACTGTTCACTGAGGGTTCTCCCGAAGACATTGCCGCTAACAAGGAGGCATGGGTCTATATCGAGATCATCAAGACTGCCTGTGCTGACGCTGTTAAAGCAGCAGACCTGGGCCTGATTGATCCTGATACTTTGGAACCCATTGAACAGAGACGACCAATCATTTCTGATATGCTCGACCTGATCCACGGTGCTGAGTGGATCAAAACAAAGACTTGCCGCGATCTGTGCGGTTACATCGCTCGATGGAGCGAAGGAAAGATTAGGCTGGAACCGTCTAGGCTAATTGCCTTGGTGAAGGCCGAGATAGCAAGAAGAAAACCCAAACCAAAGAACAAGAAATATGGAACAGCGAGATAACAGCGGTGCTCTTTTTAAGAACACCAAGAAGGAGAAGGACAGCCATCCAGATTACAACGGAAGCGTTCTGATCAACGGCGTTGATTACTGGATTGCTGCCTGGATCAAAGAATCCAAGTCTGGCACTAAGTTCATGAGTCTTAGCTTCAAGCCCAAGGAAGGTGAACCTGTGAAGACAGCGAAGATCAGCAAGAATGTTCATCTTGATGACGAAGATTGCATTCCCTTTTGATTAACTTTTGAGACTGCTGGGTGGTATTGGTAAGGGTTCGTTGTTGTCCCCAATAGTGTCACCAGTTGCCGCGCGCCTAGCCAAGAAGCAACCTTGCCCAGCAGTCTCTCTAACTTCCACACTATGCAAATCGAAGACCTAAACTCCGCTTACCTATTGGCCGAGAATCGCCAGTTAAAACAGGAAATCCTCAACCTCAAAGAACAGCTTAAGGTTCAGCAGCGTCAAGCCTCTGAGCCTAAAAGCAAATGGGAAAAAGTCAGCAAGCACATTTACGAAGCCCTTAAACCTTAATCATCATGCTAAAAATCACCGTTGATCGTTCAGATGACCGTCTTTACTCCTTTGAGGTCTTTACCGCCGACAGGGAGGTAATCGTTGAAACCTTCCGAGCAGTATTGCTTGCCATTGGATTTAGCTTTGGCGAGATTGACCAAATGGTTCCAGACCATGTTGAACCCTACGATCTTGACGAAGACCTATGAGCGCAGGAAAGGGCGACAAACCAAGGCCAGTTAATCTCGAAAAATACGAATCAAACTTCGACCGAATCTTCCGATGGCGATCAACAGCAGACAGAAAGGAGCAAGAGGTGAGCGAGAATGGCGTGACCAGTTGCGAAACGAGGGATTTGATGCCCGTAGAGGACAACAGTTCTCAGGCGGTTCAGAATCGCCAGATGTAATCTGTGAATCACTGCCAGGCATTCATTGGGAGGTGAAGCGTGTTGAGCGCGGAAACCCCTATGATTGGATGATGCAGGCCAAGAGAGATGCTGGTGATTCCAAGATGCCTGTTGTCGCTCACAAGCGTAACGGTAAGGATTGGCTTTGCGTCCTGAGAGCAGAAGACTTCTTCCAGTTGATTCGGGAAACCAATCAGCCACTAACTTCCACACACAACAACAACAGTGAGAGTAAACAAAGAGACAGTAAAGGCTCACCTGCACATGATCAGGATGAAGCTACAGGAAAACCTAGAGGCAAACGAAAAGGTCATAAACTCGATTGAGTACGCTCTTTTAGCAGTTGACCAATTTGACTCTACGCTTTATGCAGAGGTAAAGAGAGAAAGGATCAAACGAAGACACCAAAAACATTATGAGAATAGAATTTGATGAACTGTGCGCTGATATGCGCGAACTGGGCCTGGATGTAATGGACGAGATGGCAGACCATAACTGTGCTGCTATAATTATCTGCTTCATTCCAACACCTTCTGGCAAGACCAAGATTTTGTTCCAGACAAGCCTAGAAAAAGACGATGCAGTTGAAATGCTAAAGCAGGCACATGAGCAGTTCATCAAGCCTGAGCCAGCCCAATGACTTGACACGCAGCCTTCATGGCTGAGATTGCAGGTGGATGTCTTCAGACCACATCCTAACCTCTAAACGAATTTGCCTCCCTTGTGCCACAGGTTAAGCCTGTGGGGTCTGACACAAGGGGGGCTTTTTATTGCTTATGCATTACTACCAACACCACATCGGAGATTACCGCCGAGATACAGCGCACTTAAGCCTACTTGAACATGGAGCATATAGGCAGATGCTTGATACTTACTACCTTTGTGAAAAGCCGTTTGATGGAGAATTGAACGACATTTTCAGAAAGCTGAGCGCACGATCTCAAGATGAAAAAGCCGCTGTTGAGACAATCCTAAATGAGTTCTTCACTCTAACTGAGCAAGGCTGGACTCATAAACGATGCCAGCTAGAAATTGAGTCCTATAGGATGAAGGCAGAACATTCCAGGGCTAACGGAATGAAAGGAGGAAGACCGAAGAAACAGACAGAGACCAAAGAAAAAAACCCAGAAGGAACCCAAGAAAAACCTGCTGGGTTTTCTACGGAAACCCAAGTGGAACCCAACCAAAAGCTAACCATAAACTCAGAAACCAAAGAACCAGAAACCAAAGAACCAGAGAGTAATGAAGAAGATGACTTTTTTTCTCCTGCTCCCGTTAAAAGGTTCAGGAAGCCTACAATGGAAGAAGTTGAAGAATACGCCAGACTCGTCGGTGCAACTCGATCTGATGGCCAAGTAATGTGGGATCACTGGGAAGCAGGAGGATGGAAGCGTGGCAACCAGCAAATCAAGTGTTGGAAAGCTGCCTTCCGTTCTTGGCAAAGACAAGGCTGGCTTCCTAGCCAGAAGCAAGCTGCACTAGACAAGCCTAAAATTGATTGGAGGAACACACTGTGAACTACCTTTCAATTTGCTCTGGAATCGAGGCAGCGAGTGTTGCTTGGCATAACCTTGGTTGGAAGCCTTTAGCCTTTTCAGAGATCGAAAAATTTCCATCAGCCGTGCTTGCCCATCATTGGCCTGATGTTCCAAACCTGGGCGACATGACAAAATACAATGATTGGCCAACAATTAAACCTGAACTTGTGGTCGGAGGAACACCATGCCAAGCCTTCAGCATCGCAGGACTTCGCAAAGGACTTGCTGATCCTAGGGGAAACCTCACACTCACCTTCCTTGGAATCCTTGAGAAGTATCGTCCCAAATGGGTTGTGTGGGAAAATGTCCCTGGCGTTCTATCCGATAAAACAGGAGCATTTGGATCATTCCTCAGTGGTCTTTCGGAACTCGGGTATGGGTTCGCCTACAGGATTCTTGACGCTCAACACTTCGGAGTTCCACAAAGACGCCGTAGAGTCTTCGTTGTCGGATGTCTTGGAAGCTGGGCAAGTGCCGCAGCGGTACTTTTTGAGTCCGAAAGCCTGCGCTGGAATCATAAGGAGAGCAGAGACGAGAGGAAAGAAGTTGCCAGATGCTCTGCTCCTACGGTTGCAAGCGGAAAGTCAACCATTGGAACCTTTATGGCAAATTCTGGAACGAAGCTATGGCTTGGTAATCAGGAGGCATTTTCTGGTGACTACAGAATAGTGCATCCGATAGTATTCCATCCAACGCAAGACCCGATCAGCAGTCAAACAGGTATAACTCATGCGATTGGATGCGGGTCAAGTAATGGGCAAGCATCTATAGCAATAGCATCAGAAGCACATGTACGCCGGCTAACTCCGATTGAGTGTGAACGCCTACAAGGATTTCCAGACAATCACACGCATATATCCTGGAATGGCAAACCTGCTGACCAATGCCCTGACGGGCCAAGGTACAAGGCAATTGGAAATAGCATGGCTGTTCCTGTTATGCGCTGGATCGGAGAACGCATTCAACACATTCAAAACATTCAAAACTCAACACTATGACCAACGACCTACGCAAAACAGACGAAGACCTGGTTCTAAGCATCCTAGCTCAGCATCCAGACCGCTACGCTTCACAACTTAACGGCATTTCGGCTGAGATGTTCAGCCCGTTTAATCGGCCAATCTTTAGGGAGATTGCTGCCAGCATTGACGCTCAGGTTCCTCCTGACCTTATCAGTATCACTGCCAAGCTCCGAGCAGATGGCATCCTTGAGGACATTGGAGGGGCTTACAGGCTTACAGAGGTCTTTACCCTGTTCGCTAGTCCTGCGATCTTCAAAGAGGCCTTAAACCGCCTCAGAATGCGTTCTGAGATGGAGCGCAAAGCTGAAGCGTACAAGATTGCCGCTGAGATTTACAGCAAGGCAGTCACGCTTCCTGTTGATTCTACGGCAGAGTTAATTCTTGAAGCTGAGAAAGCGATTGAAGGCGCAGGAAAAGTTGTTGGCAAGCCGCTTGAAAGCAAAACGCTAGGAACCCTCTGTGCTGACCTTGTTGATGAAATCCAGAAGCGAGTTGAGTCTGGTGGAAAACTTCCAGGCATCAGCACAGGATTTCAGATGATTGACGACAAGACTGGTGGAATGCAGCCAGGCAGAGTTTGGGTAGTGGCTGGAAAGCCAGGTGATGGCAAATCAACGCTGATTCAGAACTTCTGCGAAGCTGCAATGGCACAAGGCAAATCAGTGCGAATCTATCCGCTTGAGATGACGCAGCTAGAGCAGGCTTATCGAATCCTATGCAGTGATGCAGGACTAGATAACCAAGTTGTGATGCGTGGACTCATGAACCGAGGTGACTACGATGCCTTTGGCCTAAGCATCGCAAGGCTTGCCAAGATGAAGGCAACCATCGTTGATACGCATGGAGCATCAGCTAAGGACATTCTCGCAGATGTTGAGCAGAGTGATTGCGATATTGCTTTGGTTGACTACATCCAGCTAATGGAAGCAGATGGCCCAACGAAGGGAAGCCGCGAGGAGATCGTTGCTGGAATCAGCAGGATGATTAAGCGCACTGCTGTTAGGAGTGGAAAATGTATCTTGACAGCTTCACAACTTAACGATGCAGGTCAGCTTAGAGAGTCCAGAGCAATTGGCCAAGATGCTGATCACATTATCCAGCTCGATAAAACCGAAGGTGACGATTCTGTCAGGACGGCAAAATGCCTTAAAAACCGCACAGGTGAGCGATTTTGGGACTGCCCGTTGCGATTTATTGGTAAATCCTACAAGTTTTTGCAGGCAGAAAGTGCTGAAAATGAGCAATCTAGGAATAGACAGAAAAAATAATCGTTTTTCTTGTTGAACTATTTCCGCACTCAACTACTATGGAGGCGTCAGAGACAACAACAACACTAACCAACACTATGAACAAAATCACCCAGATGCCAGAAACCCTGATTTGCTGTCCAATTGACAGCTCAAATCGGCAGCTACAAGCCATCAAGCGCACAGATGGAACTTGGCTTTTTACAGAGGCTTACACAGACCAGTCTAACAGCACTAAAATCCTTGAGGTTGACGAAGACCTTGTGGAGACTTTTGAGCGGATTCTGGCCAAACGACAATCAAAACTCAACACGGTCGTCTGAAACAACAACAACCCACCAACACCCCATCCACCATGATCAGTCCAACTGAACCCTCCATCGCCAAGCAGTTCAACCTGGCGATCCGTAACCGCCGCCAGCGCATCCGCGATCAGCGTATCGGAGCGATTTCGGTCAGAGAGCTGACCCCAACGCTGGCCCTAGTGGCCAGCTCCACACACTGCCTCTTTGCATCAGGGAGGCGCGCCATTGGCCGAGCAGTCCGTGAGGTACGCCGCGCCACAGCCAACGCCTAAGGCGAAACCCCTCGCGGGGTCTGGCGGTAGAGCCGCCACTGACGAGCCTGTCTGAGACAACAACAAACAAACAACTATGTTCACACTTAACGATGCATTTAACAACAGAATCATCAGCAAGCATCGCAGCCTTGTGGCAGCTGCAAAGGCTAAGTACAAACATCAATTGGCAATCGAACGCCGATTTGGTAAGGGAGCTTATATCACCTATGAGATCACCGACCAAGATGGCCAGAAGGTTGACGAATACGACCTCATGCGGGCAGAGCAGGTTGCTGAAGGCAAGTTCTAATTCTGCCAACTTCCCATCGGAAGTTTTCCGTTCACACTCAACTAAACCCAGTCTAAACCGCTGGGTTTTTTTGTGCCTTGACGCTGCCCAGCCTGCGCTAGAGTGAGACATGACCAAGGCGCAGCTAGAACAACGGCTAGAGAAGGCTGAGGCTATTGCTCAGCAACTCTCAGTGGCCTTGTGCAAATGTCCAGTGCTGACACCAGCGCAGGAGAATGCCAAATATGCTGCACTGGAAGCCTGGCTAGACTACCAACAGGAGGAATACCATGACGCTGAGTGACCAGATGCTGAACGAGATTGCCAACGCTATTGGCCTACAGACCGAAATCGGCCTAGAGGCACTCAGGATTGGGCTAGAGAACATCCAAACTCTAGATCGCAAGCAACAGGATTATGGTAGCCAGAACATCAGCAGACATGGCCAGGTTGGAGTGCTGGTTAGGTGTGATGATAAGACTGCGCGAATTGCCAACCTGTTAAAGAGTGGAAACGAGGCTAAGAATGAACCGTTGCTGGATTCTTGGCTTGATCTGGCAAACTACGGGCTAATCGGTGCACTGCTCATACTTAACAGGTGGAAATAATCATGGATAATAAAGCAATCTTGATGGTAGCTGGACAACCTGTAGAGCTGAGGATTGTCGAAGGGATGGAGGACTTCGGGCTTTATGAGCATGACAAAGCCACGATCCACATTAACGCCGATCTGGTTGGCAATGATAAGGAGTTCTTTACTACTGTCAGGCATGAACTGCTTCACGCAGCCCTGAGCATCTCAGGAGTCTCATTTGCGCTTTCTTCTGGTACAGAGGAGCAGATTGTGAGGTGCATTGACCAGATTTTCTTCCCAGCCTATGAGCGAATGATCGAGGATGCTCTCAAATGGGCCGTAAAGCAGCCTAGGAAGCGTTCTAAGGTTAAAGCTGATAAACCACAGCGGAAACGGGGTAAGAAGGCCTAAAACGCATTTAAACGCAAATGGACGAGAGATTTAAAACCAAGCAAGGCAGGCATACTGGGTCAGGGCTTCCAGAGGAAGTCAGGCTTGCTGTAATTAAAGACCTTAAGGCAGGAATGGGAGTAAGGGTAACCTCGGAGAAGTATGGAGTCAGTACTCACATTGTCACAGCCTTGAGAAATTCAGCGGAAGATGCTGATAATGAGTTTAATATTGCGGCTTGGAAAAAGACTACTGCGAACACATTGAGCCATTTTGTTAGCAAGGGATCAAAGAGGCTAGTGGATGAGGTTGATAATATTCCACTGGCCAGTCTGCCCATCGCCATTGCTGTTGCGGTTGACAAGATTGCTGCTCTACATGACCAGCCTCAGACTGTGGTTGAGCATAGGTTGAAGATTGACCATGAGCAGGTTACGGATTTACTAAAACGAGAAGGATTAGTAATTGATGGTGAGTTTACCGAAGCTGAGCCTGAGGGTTAAGAGGGGAAAGGGAAGCAGAAGTAAAGGAAAAGCGTAGGAAACCCATCATCGTGCCTCCGTATCTATTTCAAAATACCCTGGATAGAACTAGGAGTTCCATCCGCTCGATTGCCTGACCTGTTGCAACTTAACGCTTTATCTTTGCCAGCGTAGGTGATTTACCTACGAGTAAGAATAGAAGTCAGAATAACAGGCTCAGGCTATAACTACAAACAATCTGTGTAGTACAAAGTCCGTTTTGTTGAGGATCAACGGTTTAGCGGAATAGGTAGGGGTGGAGGGGGTCAAGAAGCAGTGAAGCGGAAAATTTGCTATGCATTCCGTCCTACAGATTTTTTCCTCAAAAGCCCTCTTTCCCCTTCGGTCAGTCTCAGATTAACAGGCTCAGGATGCATCAGACTATCGCTAGAATCGCTGTGGCTGAGTCCTAGAGCGTGTCCTACCTCATGAGCCGCAATGAGCCTCAGATCGTCTCCTAGGCCCAAGAAGCGGCTAATCCTGCCTGTTGCCCACTTCACTCTAGGGTCAAAGGTCAACCAGTGGACTGTCCTGCTTCCATCCTTAACAGGTTCACATCTGGCAATCTTCACGGGGTACTTGTAATGTTCCTGCCAGAAAAACAACAGGTCAGGCTGGTCTTTGCCTTCGACAAACTGAATGCCGATCTGCCTAGTCCACCAGGCTAGAGCTTGCAGAACACAGCGTTTAGCCTTGTCGTTTTTCAGGCTGATCTGGTATGAATAAACTTTTTTCATGTTTTCGTTTGACGGCTTCCTGACTCAACTCTAAGGGGTGCTTACTCACTCAACGGTGAGCAACATAAACCAAACCAAACCTATGCCAAAGAAAGCCGCTGCCAAGATGACTGCTAAGACAAAGCCTATGCCTATGCCTGCCAAGGGTAAGGGCAAGAAGGGCAAGATGTAGTCACTAAGCCCTGGCCACCGAGGCTTCAAATCGGTGGCAGATTTTTCCTGTCGTGTCTGTGCTGGCCTACTATTCTGGATGTCCACTTGGCAGTCTTGTTAATAGGAAGCGCAGTGAGCATAATCGCCCTTGAGTTGGCCACCTCCAACCATCAGAAGGTCAGGACACTGCGGCGGCAGGAAACCCAAAACAAACACCAACATGAAAACAACACTGAAAAATATCCAGCGGCAAGGACTACTCAGCCACAGAGACGCCACAAGGCTATTCTCTAGCATCGGAAAAACCCACTTGGACGAACCGATTTCCATCCTAACCATCCTCGATGCCATCGGCTTAGGCGCTACCCTGTCGTGCCTTGATGTAGTCGAAGACCATGAGCGTGAGAAGCGGCTGTTGGCTGTGGCGTTTGCTCGAAGGGTGCAACATTTGATGGAACCATGCTCGGTCGCGGCGCTGAACACAGCAGAGCGGTACGCCAGAGGCGAGGCGACCAAGGAGGAGATGATGGCTGCGAAGTCTGCGGCACATTTTGTGGCATGTAATGCTGGTGCTGATTGTGCTGCGCGGGCCGCAGCGGTGGCTGTTGATGCCGATGCGTCGTGGGCTGCACGCCACGCCTACTATGCTTCCTATGACCGAAAAGCCGAGATGGTTGAGCAGGAGAAAATCCTCCGCGAAATGCTCTCGTGCGCTACCGCTTAACCCACCCACAACACCTCAACACCCAACACCCAACACTAACATGAAAACAACACTGAATAAAATCCGCTACCGTTCTCCCTGCAAGGGTGGATGGAAAAAACTCCTCACACACCTCGGAAAAACAAAAGCAGACAAAGAGCAGCTTCCGATACTCACCATCCTTGAAGTTCTCGGGCTAGATGACGCCATTTGGTGTCTCCGCGCCGTGGATGGACATGAAAAGGAAAAACGCCTTCTCGCTGTGGCGTTTGCTCGAAGGGTGCAACATTTACTGAAATATCCGAGTTTGGTCGCCGCGCTGGATATTGCGGAGAGGTATGCGCAAGGAAATGCCACAGACGATGAGATGGCCGCAGCGAGTGCTGCTGCTGATGATGCTGCTGCCGCTGAACCTGATGCGTGGGCTGCTGCGGGGGCTGCATCTCGCGCTGCGGCGTGGGCTGTTGATGCTTCGCTTGGGGATGCGTCGTGGGCTGCATTCTATGCTAGGGAGGCTTCTGCTAACCCTACCGCCGAACTGGAAGCACAGGCCGCCATCATGCGCGAGATGCTGACTGCCGCCTGACATTCACCCAAACATCCAAACACCCAACACCAAACACCATGGACATCAACAACTTTACCCTCGATGATTTTTACGCCTACCTCTGTCACTATGACCACAGGTCACCTTGGTACACCGAAAAGATGGCTGCAAACCCAAAGGAATATCCTGCGAGAGAAACTTGGTGTCAGTGCCGAGCTTGTGAAACTGGAACAGATGACCTAGCAATGTTGATTCTTGAACTCCTTGGAGAGCAATGACCATTGACGAAATTTATCGCAACCTTTGTTGGTACGACAAGAGGAATCCTTCTACGGTTTTCCATGATCTTGTTGATGTTGATGAATGCGAAATCCCAAATCCTAGAGAAAAAGGCTGTGGCTGTGACAACTGCTTTTATGGAAGGGATCAGCTTGCAGTTGAGTTGCTAAAGTTAATTGAGAACAACCGTTAGTCCATGCTCACCTACCTAGACCGCACCTTTTGCACCGCACAGGAATGCTTAAACTTCCAAACCTGCGACCGATCTTTGACCCAGGAAGTAAGAGATCGTGCTGCTCGATGGTGGGGAGCAGACAATGCCCCAATTGCTTTCTACAGAGAACCTAAAAGTCTCCCTTGCTTCCGCACTAAACCTCTCCAAAGTGACGACCATGGCGAAGAAAAATCCTAGACGCTACCCAGCAGGACGCAACCTCAACAATGTTGCGTATGAAATGAAGCTAGACCCTCAGCAGGCTGTTGACCTGCTGAAACCACTAGGCAAGGACTACCTTTTCAAGAAGGGGCCATGGTGGTTTGTCAGTGAGCTTGGTATTGCTAAACTCAAGCTTGAGGATTGGAACAAGGCAATGGCTCCTGAGAAGATGGACAAAGCACCAATTCCAGAGATTCCAGAACAAGTTGAACCTCAGGAAGTTAGTAATGAGGAACAATCTGTGGAACAAAGCCCTATTTACCGCACAGAATTGGACAAATTGCTGGCAAATGAGGAGACTGCGATGGTTTTGCACGCTCGTTATCCCAATAAGAACATCATCTTGGTTGAATACAAGGGCAAAAAGGAACTGTGCAAGGTCAAAGACTCTGCTTTTTACCAGCCGATGATGAAAATTGCCGTCCGCAGGGATGGCGTTCAGCTAGTTTCAAAGTATCACCCCAAACGACCAGGCCATCTGTAATAAAATAATCCACAATCAACTGTTTTATGTCCACCGAAACCGCCAAAACTCCGTATCACAAGACTCCTGAGCGCATTGCTTACATGAAGTCCTACTGGAAAGCCAATAAGGAGAAGATTCTCGCCAAGCAAAAGGCTAAGCGTGAAGCTGATCCTGAGGCTTACAAGGCTTACAGCAAGGCGCAGTATGAGAAGAACCGCGAAAAGATTCTAGCCAAGAAGCGTGAACAGCGTATTGCACAGTCTGCTGAGTGACTTGGAGGCTTTGGCCAAGTCATATGATCGAGACGCCAAGAATTACTATGGAATGTCACATATCAAAGGAGGGTCAAGGCCAAACGAAGCAGGAAACGCTGACCTTCAGTTCGCAGCAGTCGGAAGCATTTACCGAATTGCAGCGCATGATGTCAGAAAAGCAATTAAAGCCGCACGAAATCAAATTGGTAAAGGGGAAGCTGATGGTTCCTCTGGACAATTACCAGCACCTAAAAGCTGCTCTTGAGTTTGCTTTGACTGCGCTCAAGTTTCTAGCAGGCTAGTTTGGTTTAGAAGTCTAGCCTATGCCTGCGTTTATGGCAGGAAGAACAAAGGACAATTGTGAAGTCTAAAAAAAGGTGATCCGATCCTCGATGTTTATAGTCCAGGTGATGCACTTCCAGATTATCAGAGTTGTTACAGGATTCGCATTTGTTTCCTGACATTGCTTTTCTCTCTGATGAGAATGCTTTCCAGTATGGAGAACAAAGGAATTGCTTGTAAGGAATAGACCTTAATTCTTCTGAGTGCAGAGCAATGCATCGTTGAAAACTCTGTATTGTTTTTTCAACCTTTGGCTTGGTTTTTTCAGCAAGTCTTTTTACAACATAACCGATTGCCTTGTTTATCTCAGTGTCGGTTAAGTAGTAAAAGTGATTCCTCACTGTTTTGGCAACTTCCTTTTCGTCAGGCTTGACGCAAAGAGAGCTAAACTTAACTGCTAGTTTCTCTAGGTCTGCTTTGAATAAAGGCTGGCTCATGTTGTTTTACTCCATCAAGCACTCTCAGGCAAAACCCCCCCTCCCCCCATAGGACATGGAGGTAAGGAAGGGCAACCTTCTGAACTTGTTTATCCTCGCTTCAAAACTTGGTAGCCCCCTGCGAGTAATCCCGTTGTTCACTACGGGAAGCACTGACTTCTCACGGTCTGCATTTCGAGTGTTGCAGCCCATTACTGAGTTGCGGAGTCCTGTTTTATCAGACTTTGGACAAGTAACTGAAAAAGAAGAAGGCTGAACTGTGGTAGAGTCACAATCCAGCCTTCATAAGGTTTACTTAGGGCAGGATTCTGCCCTCTACAAGCAAAACCTTTTCTTTGAAGAAGATTTTAACCCAACTCTTGCCAGCGTCAAGGGTTGATCTAGCTTTCAGTCGTGAAAGCAAACGACCAGAACCGTTTTTCAGTGCAAGAATTGAATGCACTGGCGCAGTTCGTTGACATTTACTGGAACGATTGGCTGGACTGCCTCGTTGATATGGGCCACGACACGGACTTTGCCGAGGATTTGTTTGAAAAGCTAAACACAGGACTACTGAGAAACGATGAAAACTGACCCCAGGCTCAAGAACGCAGGCGTTTCAGGCTATAATCAGCCAAAGCGTACTCCTAGCCACCCCACCAAAAGCCATGTTGTAGTCGCCAAGTCTGGCGATCAGGTGAAAACAATCCGCTTTGGCCAACAGGGAGTCTCTGGAAGCCCCTACAAGAAGGGCGAGAGTGAGAGCAGCAGGAATAGGCGTGAGTCCTTCCAAGCTCGACACGCTGAGAACATCGCTAAGGGCAAGATGAGCGCAGCGTATTGGGCTAATAAAGTTAAGTGGTGAACAGAGCAGGTCTTGACGGCCTGAATCCTGCGCTAGAGTGGCTTAGATGTTCTTCAAAGAGATCACCAAGGAAACCCTCAAGGGGTATCAGCCTACGCCACACCCGATCATGGTGGCTCCTACGGCAGAGCAGATTGCCGCCATCGTCAAAAACAAGGGCATTGATCGAGCCTGTGAGCTTTTGCAGTTGCGTGAGGACAAGATTCTTGCGGAACACATGGACCCCTTTAGGCATGGCTATGAGCCTCCGCACTGGAAGACGGCAGACGAGCTGATTGAAGACCCTGCTGCTTCTGAGCTAATGATCTTTGGAGGTAACCGAGCCTCAAAGACCGAATACGCAGCTAAAAGAGTTGCTCAGTTCTTGAGTCGTAACCCTGGAAAGCGTGCTTGGTGCGTTCATACCACCAACATGAGTAGCGTCCAGATGCAGCAGCCCATTGTTTACAAGTACCTGCCTGCTGAGTTTAAGAACGCTAAGAAGTCAAAGATCACAAACATTGGCTTCACACAGAAAAACGGTTTCACAGACAACACTTTTGTCCTTCCAAACCGTTCTCAGTGCTGGTTTTTGAACCAATCGCAGGACATTAAGGTCATTGAAGGTGGCGAAGTTGACCTAATCTGGATTGATGAGGAAATCAACGCCGATTGGCTCAGAACCCTGCGCTATCGTACAGCAACAAGGCGAGGCAAGATCATCCTTACATTCACGCCTATCTCAGGTTATACCTCTGTGGTTAAGGAGTTTGTATCTGGCATGATGATTACAAAGTCTCTGCCAGCCTCGATGCTCAAGGACACGATCAATGTCCCAGGGCTGCCAAAGGGAGAGATGCCCCATGTTGCTAAGTGCAGAAATCCTTCAAGCAGGGTGATTTGGTTCCATTCCGAGCTTAACAGGTACAGCCCATTTGATGAAATCAAGAGAGCGTTGCATGGCAGAACTAACTACGAGGTCAAGATTCGTGCTTACGGCTACGCAGAGAGCTTGGCAGGGTCACAGTTCCCTAAGTTTGGAGAGTGGAATATCATCCCAGCAAGCCAAATCCCAGAGAAGGGAACGAATTATATGGCAGTTGACCCAGCAGGGGCTAGAAACTGGTTCATGCTATGGTTAAGAGTGGACGAACACGGAAGGAAGTTCATTTACCGTGAATGGCCAGGGATTGACCTTGGAGAATGGGCAATTCCAGGTGATAAGACGGACGGAAAGCCTGGAACGGCACAACGAAACGGAGCAGGCCGAGGAATCAACGATTACAAAGCGTTAATTCGTGAACTAGAAGGAGACGAAGATATATCAGACCGATTTATTGACCCAAGAGCAGGCGGAACGCAGGCTATTGGCAAGGAAGGAGGAACAAGCCTGATTGACCTGTTGCAGGAAGACCCTGAGCCTATGTGGTTTACTCCTGCCGCAGGACTAAGAGTTGAGGATGGCGTTAGCATCATCAACGATTGGCTTGCTTGGGACAAAGACCAACCCTTGCTTGCCATTGAGAATGAGCCTAAGCTATATGTCAGTGAAGAATGCAAGAACATCATCTACTCTTTGCGAGAGTGGACAGGAGCAGACGGAGACAAGGGTGCTACTAAAGACCCTGTAGATGTTCTGCGTTATCTTGCTGTAATGAATCCGACCCACGCTAACAACCTTACTTACCAACCTCAAGGACAAATCGGGAGCTATTAAACATGGAAAAAAAGTACACCAACGGAGATAAGCTTGCGTTTTACTCGCCAAAGCCAGATGTGGGAGAATTGTCAAAGGAACTAACCCGCAGCCTTTACACAACCAGTGAGCTTGAAGCTCTTAACTCTGCTGATGACATTCGTTTTTGCCGTTGGGCTGGACAGTCTGACGATGGCAAGAAACACTCTGAGAATCTGCCAAATAACCGTCAGGCATTTCCTTTTGAAGGAGCATCGGATGTTCGCAATCGCCTTGTTGATTCAACGATCAATGAGCTGGCTTGTCTGATGACGACTAGCTTTGAGCGTAGTCAGTTGACTGTCTCTGCAACAGAGATGAACGACATGACAACCGCTTCTGGTGCTAATACCCTGATGAATTGGGTCACCCAGCAGAAGCTTCGTAATGACTTGCTTCGTGAGGCTGAACTTGGAGCGCAGTATGCCAACCAGTACGGCTGGACAGTGTTCAATGTTGGCTGGGATCAGCAGATCAGCAAGCGTATGGAAAAG
>OGVT01000014.1_pt1 | contig 21066 bp, 23 predicted proteins | sample 1575831 | NCBI WGS metagenome assembly OGVT01 (sample SAMN07581542, study PRJEB24739) | freshwater metagenome | place: Singapore | collected 2015-04
TTTTTTCAAGCAGAAGACGGCATACGAGATCATAGCCGGTGACTGGAGTTCAGACGTGTGCTCTTCCGATCTTAAAAGCGTAATAGCCGCGGAAAATTAAGGCGTAGGCGTCTAATAAGAACAGGCGTTTTTGTTGTGACATTGCTGTAAAAAATTATAAAGCGTAAAGGTAACTAAACTTTGCTTTCTGACGGGCAGAAATATTTTAGTTAAAAATAGTTAAATCGGGGATAACAATGCTTTCTTTCTTTGTTAATTTGCCTAAAATTTGCGAAAGATGTTGCGTTGGATTTTCTTTTTTCTTTTTGTGGCGATAGTAGAAGTGTATGCTTTTCAGGCGCTTAAAACCATTACCAGAACCAAGTGGATTTTGGTGTCATACCAAATTATTTCATTGTTGGCTGTTTTGTACATAGTGTATCAATTCACGCAATTTGACCGCAGAGTAGGGCAAAACAGCAAAACCCTGATTACTTTCGGGTTGTTGTTGTTGGTTTTTATTCCGAAATTAATACTAACAAGCATCATGTTATTGGAAGATGTTTTCCGTGTTTTTTCGGGGACGATTACCCACTTTTTAGGTGATAACGATAGCGGTAGTTTTTTGCCGGAAAGAAGGCGTTTTGTGAGTCAGGTGGCTTTGGCGATGGCAGCCATTCCTTTTTCTTCGCTTTTATACGGAATGACCAAAGGGAAATACAATTTCAGAGTCATCAAGCAAACCCTGTTCTTTCCCGACTTACCCGAAGATTTTGACGGTTTTACCATTACGCAAATTTCGGATGTCCACAGTGGTAGTTTTGACGATCCGGAAAAAATCAATTATGCCATTGATATGATCAACGATCAAAATGCTGATATGATTTTGTTTACCGGAGATATAGTGAATACGCATGCTGCCGAAATGCATCCCTGGATTGATATTTTTAATCGTATTCAGCCTCACGAATATGGAAAATTCTCAGTTTTAGGGAACCACGATTACGGCGAATATATTGAGTGGCCAAGCGAGGCTGCGAAACGTCAAAATTTTGAAGACATTAAAGATTTACATCGTCAAATCGGATTTAACTTGCTGTTAAATGAGCATACTAAAATCAAAAAAGGGAACAGTGAATTGGCGTTAGTTGGTGTAGAAAATTGGGGTAAGAATTTCAAACAAGCCGGCGATTTGAAAAAGGCTTCCGAAGGCTTATCCAAAGATGATTTTAAGATTTTAATGAGTCACGATCCGAGCCATTGGGAGTATGAAGTGAAACACGATGAAAAGCATTACCATTTAACGCTTTCCGGTCATACACACGGTTTGCAATTTGGGATTGAAATTCCCGGTATCATTCAGTGGAGTCCGGTGCAATATGTTTACAAGCAATGGGCCGGTTTGTATGAAAATGTAGGGCGTTATATTTATGTAAATCGTGGTTTTGGATTTCACGCCTATCCGGGCCGAGTTGGTATTTGGCCTGAAATCACGGTTTTTGAACTAAAAAAAGGTGAAAAAGTAGCATAATTAGTTAAAAATGCTACATTTGTGGTTTAATAGTTCTTTTTCCAAGGTAAAAGAAACAAAAATATTTTGGTTTTATGTCAAAATTTGGAGAATTAATCAACGCTCAAGTGCCTGTGTTAATTGATTTTTACACAGAATGGAACGAATCTTCAGTGTCCATGCATCCTGTAATCAGAGATGTAGCTGCAGCGCTTGGTGACAAGGCAAAAGTGATCAAAATTGATGTAGATAAAAATCAGGAATTGGCCGAGGCATTGCGCATTAAAGGATTGCCAACCTTGATGATTTACAAAGACGGTCAAATGGTTTGGAGACAATCGGGGGAATTAGATGCCAATACCATTATCGCTTTAGTGCAAGAGCAACTTTAGCCAATCTTTTCACAAACAAATTCATTTTTCTTTAGGAATTCTAGAGTTTTAGGCAATACATATTGTAGGTTTTGCCATGCTTTTCTGCTATCGTGAAATACGATAGGTCTCTTTATTCTTTAGGATATCTGAAAGAATACTATTTAGAAGATACTTTTGTTTCTCAGATGGTTTAGGAAACCTAAGGATTGATTGGATGATTGCTCTTTGCTTGATTGTTGCTAAGGGAAGTGCTTCAGGAATTAAGTGTTTCATCTTTTGTTTTTTGTTTCAACTCTGTCTTCCAGCATACGCCTAAATTCCAGAGTAAGCAACTGTCCACTAGATTACATCTATCTTATTCTTGAAGAATCTTCCCAGAATATTCTGATTGTAGAAATCTTCTCTATTTAAGACATCGAACTGGATTTGATACATAGCTTCTTTCAGAGTGAGATCTCTTTGATTAGATGCATAATCTAAGACTTCAAATATGAATTTATCTTTCCCAATCCGTTTCATATCCTTAGCCAAAGGTTTACAGGATCCCGTATAGATTCTCCAATCTGTACCTCCTCTGAAGCTCTTTTTCCCTATGTAGTATTTATGATCTATTGGATTCGTGATAAGATAGATGAAACCACATACTTGCACATCCATCCAGATGTGATAAGGAATTAAAGCTCCAAAAGATTGAAATTTACTCATAGGATAGTTAGGGTAAAAGGTTTTTTCTCAGTCAACTTCTCGAATAACTGAATAGCCTTTCTACTCTGATACACAATACCCTTAACTCTATCTGCAGACAAGCCTAACAGTAAACATCCTTCAGTATCTGCACTAGTATTTCCAGCGTGAATCCTTACTCCTGCAAAGTTAGGTACATCTAAAAGTAAAGGCATAATTTTCTTAAATCTATTGGACATATTCCAGATTACTGAATATCTACCTTTTGGGATAGCTGTTTGACCGTAAACTTTAGGTCCAGTACGAACTACATCTTCCAAAGTCCAGAAGGTAGTTTCTCCTACTTTTATAGTTCCAATTGTAAAGGTTGGACTAAAAGTAATCCTTTTTAGCTCTAAGTTCATAACGTGTGTTTTTAAAGGTTTATATAACAAAGTGGATAGTAGATACCACTCTTAGTACGATCTCTTTACTACGCCGTTAAAAAACGATGATACCCACAACAGCTCCGGCTCCTAAGAGTACACCAACTGAGGTACCTTTTGCAAACGATTTTATTTTAGCCTGGCGAAGAGCTTTTTTATGAGTAGTAATAAGAGAGTCAATAACATCGGCTTGATTGAGTATAACTGTATCCTGAATAGTGATTAAAGAATCCTGAAAATAAATCACAGTATCTCTAATAGCTATTTGCTGATATAAAGTATCTGTTGTAGTGAGTGTATCTGTTTTAAGATTTGTGATTGTTCTAACTTTCGTCCTTGATACCTCTATTGTATCCTTTATCGAATTGATAATATACTCAGTTTTAGTTATCGTTTTAGGCTTATGGTCTCTGGTTCCATACACACCCAAAAGAAGCAGGCATACGATTAAAACTAAGCCTAACAGATAATTTGAATAATCCTCTCTCATACTTTTTTGATAAAATAGCAAATTTTTTAACTTATTTTTTAGGTTTTTTGTAGGACTGGACTATTTATTAGAAAGGACAAACGATGACTACTAAAGAAAAATACGGATACAACCAGAAGAATTACTGGGAAACCACAGCAAAAGAATCTAATTTAGCTTTCCAAAGAGTTGCAGCTATGCTTAATTTGCAGGATGTAGATTTTATTGAAAGCGATAAGTATTCTCCTTGGGATGTAGAATTTACCTACAAAGGTAAGAGATGTGTATGTGAAATCAAGAAAGTTAAAGATGGATATGGAAACGGAAGAATCCAGAACGAAGGATATGATCTCGAGAAGGTCAAGATGGATAAGATTACTAAAGCACCTGTTGATAAAAAGTTTATTGTTTTTATCGAGAGTAGCAAATTTACTTTTTTAGATTTGGATCACATCGATGGAGAGTGGAAGTTTCAAAAGTGGCCAACTAACTCTGGTGCAAACGCTGGAGAAGTAATTAGAAAAAAAGTCTATACTATACCCTTCGAAAAAAGAATTGAAATATTTTTTTAATTTTTTTCTATTTTGGCAAACTAGCCTACTATTTATATATGTAACCACTAAAGGAATAAAAATATGATTACACTATTATCAACAACAGCAGGAGTTATAGCCGCATACATCTTTGGCTATCTCAAGGGTCAAAAGGATGGATATAACGAAGCCTCCGACGACTACACAGAAGCAGTTCAAAAGTTGTACCAAACCAAGTAATTAGTTATATTAAATATAGTTATAAATAAAGGTTGTAATTGCTCGTTTACTTTTTTGTTTTGCTCCCGGCTAGTCCCCGGGAGCTTTTTTTAGAAAACCTTTAACCCAATAATATGAAAAAAGAATCTTACATCGGAGCAACAGCAGCTCTAAAAGATTTCGTAAAACGTTTGGATAACCAAACACTTAATCTAACAACTTCGCTAACTGGAATTCAGAAAGCTGAAATTACAGACAATCGTACAGGTGAAATCTGGTTTACTGTAGAAGGTGAGGAGAGTGCAAAAGAGTTCCTAAACTACGATGAAATTTGTCACTTCTCAGTCCTGAAAATTATGGAGATGATTGACCAACAAGAGAAGAAGAAAACAGAGGGTAATTAACCCTCTTTTTTTTTGGCTAAAAAGAAAGCCCTCCGAAGAGGGCTTGGCCTAACGAGACTATCGATAGGGGGGTATATAGAAATATGGATTTATGGTTTGGTACTTGAGTTCTCAGGTCTTCTGATAAACTTCATAGCGTGTTCGTAGATGGAATAGCCAAATAATAGTTTGAAAGATTCGTCTATGGATTTGAATTCAACTAGGGCTATAACTCCTAAGCACATCTTATGAATACCTACACCACTATCCAGTACATAAGTGTCTACAAGAAAAGATAGTAAAATAGCTACGTTATACAACAATAGTTTTGGAATAATATTGGACATCTTCCTGGAAGTAATTGCTACTCCAGTTCTATGACATCTCCAGATAGCAAACAAAAAGTCTCCTAAGATCAAAAGAGTAGCTGTAACAAAAAGAGGTACAACAGGTGATAAAGCTGCAGCCGCTGCAACTAAAATCGACATCAACCAAGTCTTCATATTAGTATCTTCTATTTCCGTAGTATCTTACGGGTGGTTTTGAAAAAGGATCTGTGTAAGCTAACTGGTATCTAGATTTCAAGAATAGTCCAGTTGTATACTGATTCTGAGGATTAGAAGGAAGTTCAGTCAAACCATCTACAGATTGGTTAAGTTCTGGTAGTCCGTTTCTTACGTCTGAATCTAGAATATATCTTCTCAACATCTCCAAGAACTTTTCTCCTCTATCTCTTGCCTGTCCCATAACATATTGGACTTCTTCAAGACTAGGTATTTCAGTATTTTCAGAAGATTGTCTGACGATACCTTTTGGAGTGATTTTGTATGTGAGAGGTAGAAGAGTTTCATAAACACACATCTTTACTAAAGCTGGAACAATATAGTTATCTAGTACTGTTTGGTAAGCTTCGTTTCCTACATCTCCTATAGTTCCGTTTAGAATCTTAGTACCTAAAGAGTTATACAATACAGTACCAATTAACGGTTCCAAATAAAGGCGCTGAGCGTTGAATAGTGATTCTTCTATAAATTTATCGTCAATAGATTCCAACATATAAGAGTTTTGTCTCACATATTCTGAATCGACGAAGAGAATTATGTTTGCCATAGTTATTGAGGTTGGGTAGGTTCTACTATTGGTTCATAACCATACTCTTCTCTGATCTCGTTTTGAGTTAGATTTTCTTTCATCAAAGATTCTGGCATAAGTGGTTTGATAATCTCAAGCTGCTCGATGTTAAAGGTAGTTTGGATTCCACCAAGAGCTAACATCTTCTGTATTGGTTTGGTTACTGAATTCTGGATTGGAACAATAACGTTGTTTTGGAAAAGCTCTGTGGCATCTACCATCTCACTTCTTCCACCTAACTGACCTGAGGTTTTTATTCCGAGGATCATAGGTGAAGTAATTCTATGAGCAGTCAAAATATACTGTTGTGTCATCTCGTTTAGAGCCTGATACATATCTCCGTTTCCGGAAGAGTTTACCTGAGTAACTTCAATACCTTCAGGACCAAATACGATAAAAGGTTCTCCAGAGTTTTTAGTACCTTGATACTGATCTATCATAGACTCATAGATAGCATCTCTATCTTCAGGTCCATCGGTCTGATGTTTTAGGTTTATGATAACTCCAGGTGCAAAGTTTTTCTTTACGTTTGCAATATGGTGGTTTCCAATCTCGTAATCTAAATACACATAAGCTAAAGCTGAAAGGTAATCAGGCTTAGCATAGTACTGAGCTCCAGGAGCATACTCAGAGTATACAAACAATTGGTTGGGTTCTTCTAGTGCTAAACTCGGGTCAAAGGCTGGAATAGATATGATCTTGTTCCTTCTTACATCTTGCCAATCACGACAGTAATACCACTCGTTTACAACGCCATAAGGATTTCTTTTTCCACTTCTAAGCTGAGAGAAATCTACGTGTTCTAAAGAGGCGATAGACTTACCATCTCTTGACCAAACTACGTTGATAGCATACTGACCAAAAACTACCTTATCAGCCATACACTTTTCCAGGATATCCTGAATAGATTCTCCTTTGTCGTTTACCTGTGAAAGGTTTATGTTTGAATCGAAGGTTATCTTTTGACCTTGAGCAAACTCAATCTTTTTAGATACACAAGCCTGGTGGATAGGAGATAGGATAAGTAGATTAGCCATATCCTGAGGAAAGGTATTCTCTTCACCATAGGCTACATAAGGCCTGGATGATATAACCTTTTCTATAGGTGCTGGGATATTGTTGTAGAACAAATTGTCCATATTATTTTAGTTTAAATAGTAAAAAAGTGATCCTATTTTAAGAAGGCTTGTAAGAAGTTACTGTGCGGGATGGAGTGTAGCTAGAGGTAAACTGACTCACACCTTGTACATCAATCCTTTCGGAGTAGATTAAAGATCCACTTTGAACTGCCTTGAAGGTATAAGTACCAGACTGCACGTTGTCAATAGACATAGTATACATCGCCAGAGATGCTGAAGCAGATGAGCTTAATATAGCTTGATTATCGTTCCATAAGGACATAGAGACAAAAGATCCAGAATCCACTTGTTTATCAGAGAGACGGAAATATGCTGTAAAGGGTTGACTACACGAACTAATTACAATCATAATAGTTTTAATCTAAATAGATAAATTACAGAAGTATTTTGTTGTTGGAAATACGAAAATAAAATCGTATATTAACCTTAAGCAAAAGTGATAATAAAACATAAATATTAAACTACTATTTATAAATATGAGACAGAGATATATCTACAAAATTACAAGTCCTAGTGGAAGAGTGTATATAGGACTAACTTCAAACCTCGCTAGTAGAAAGTCAAACTACAGAAACAAGGATTGTGGAGGTCAGATACTACTTTCCGAATCCCTAAGAAAATACGGATGGGAAGCTCATAAATTTGAAGTTGTATTTCAAGGAGAGTGTACGTTGGATTGCCTACGTAGATTGGAAAAATTATATATCAAGATGTACAAATCTAATAAATCAAGATATCCAGAACAGAACGGATTGAATTTAACCGATGGAGGAGAGGGATACTCAGGACCTAAATCAGATAAGTGGAAGGAGAGTAGAAGAGGTAGAACAGAAAGTATTGAATCTAATAAGAAAAGGAGCGATAGTCAAAAAGGAAAACCTAAACCTGAGGGATTTGGAAAGCACAATATCCTTAGAGGTACAGAAGTAGTTCAGTATACTAAAGATGGAGAAAAGTTACAGGAGTTTGAATCCCTTAGCTCAGCTGCAAGAAGTGTAGGAGGTACTCCTAGAGAAATTCAATTAGTCTGTCAAGAGAAAGCAAAGACGGCTAGAGGGTTTATCTGGAAATATAAAAGGGAGGCATAAGCCCCCCTTTCTAAACAAAAGAACTACAAGTTTACCTAGAATCAGGCAAACGTAACATAAGTTGAGTTAATCAATCCGGCATCAACTTCCCTAGGTGGGTTGTTATTGATACCTCGGAAGGTAATTGAGAGTCCGTTACGATCTCCTGCAGCAGTTCCTGATCCAGCTTCTCCGGCACTTACATCTAATCCTGACCACTCACCTAAGTAGAAGTACTTATTGTCGTTTGTCTTTACGATAGCTCTGATGGTGTTGTTAGCCATAGCTGTGATGTGATTTCTCAATACAGCATCGTAGCCAGAAAATACCATAGTCAAAGTCTCTTCGTAAAACAAAGATTGATTTTGTACGTTTGCGTTAGGTGTGAAAGTGAAGTTAGAAGTTTCTTGAATCAATTCAAACTCATAGAATTTGTTACCTCCTAGGTTTGTGAAAGATCCAGAAATAAGACCGATAGAGCTTGTAGTAAAAGATGCAGAAGGTAGATACTGAATCAAGTAAGCAGTATCGATGCCGCCCATAGTTTTGGTGCAGGCTAATCCTCTGGCAGAGGTGAAAGATGTACAAGCCATATTATTATTTCTTTAATTTCTTTTTATAAAAAAGGGTGGGTGTTTAGCCCACCCCTTGTGATTATAGCTTAGCTATTCTTAGTAGTTGATTACCCAAGTACTGTTGAACGCAGCAGCAGCTCCAATCTTAACTTTGTAGCGAAGCAATAGAGCATCTTGTACGAAGTCATACTGAGCAGCAATTGGCTCTTCAGAAGGAGCAAGGTCAGTACCCCACATCAAGTACTCAGGCTTACCAAGTACTGCACGGCCTGATTGAGCACCTACAGTAGCTACCATAGTTACGTTGCGCTTACCGAATACTCTTACTGCACCACCAGCGATTTCGTCTGGAGAGAAAGCATAGTAGTTAGCGTTACGGATACCACGAGTGTAAAGGTCGAAAGCAGCTTGGTCAACGAACAATACCAATTCTTCAGAAGCAACTGCAGAAGGAATAGCAGCCAACATAGTGTCAACAGCATCGATTACAGTAGCAGAAGAAGTGAACTGAGCAGCAACTTTTACAGCTTGTCCAGAAGAAGAGATAGCAGCATAAGCAGAAGTGATACCTAGACCAGCGTTACCTTGCCAGAAAGTAGTATCCAATTTAGCAGCGATCTTGTTCATCTTCTCATCCATAAAGGCTTGCTCGAAAGGAATAGAAGTTTGGTTTGAACCTGGACGCATATACTTTCCTAACCAGTATTGCTCCATCTCGTTCAAACAGATCTTGTCTTCAGCCTTGATGTAAGCAGTAGTGATAGTCACACCGCTCATAGAAGATGTAGAGTTAGAAGAGAAAGTAGCACAGCTGGAAGCATCGGAGAAGTTGATAGTGCTATCCAAAGTAGTTACAACTTTAGAGTACTTCACGTCAGGAACGATAGTGATGTAATCCAAAGTACGAACCTTACCTACGGTTGAAGGTAAGAATCCATCGGCAAGTTGATCAACATACTTGGTCAAAGTGCCATAAGAAGCGTTGAATTTAAAATCCATAGTAGTGTTTTTTTAAAATTTTTTATTTGTCTTTTAAGTGTTTAGCCATAATCGTGAAACGATTGGCTCTGATTTCTTCAGGAGTCAAGTTAGCCTCAGTTGAAGTATTGATAGCTGAAAGAGAAACTGCAGCAGGAGAAGATTCGATCTCTTCCATCTTAGTTTTCATCTTTTTCAATTCTTCAGTAACAGGAGCTACCATCTCAGCGTGAGCAGTTTCCAAAGCAGAAACACGGTTCATAAGTTCACCAATAGCAGCTGAAATAGAATCAAGACGACCTACAACCTCATCATATGAGTACTCAGATCCTTCTTCGATTTTCACTTCAACCATCTTGTTGTCCTTCTTCATCATCTCTTCATCCATAGGCTTAGGCTCATCTACTGAAATAACCTCTGCAGGAGTGGTTGTCCAGTTAACAAGTTTACCTTCAGCATCGATATGATACGTCTGACCGTCTACCGCCTTATGAGAACCTTCAGGTGCTACTGATACGTTACCTTCTGAATCTTGTACGTATGCAATTTCTCCTGGAGTCCATAGTTCGGAATCTTGCTTTAGAATCGCTCCGTTTTCTAGTTCCACAGAAGCAAGAGCTACATCGCTCAACATCTGGGACAATTTTACGAAAAGTTTTTCTAACATAGTTTTAGGTTTATGTGGTTAAATATATAATTAAGTGATTTTATTTTATTTTGTAACTGAAAATAGGTTAGATAAGCTCTCCTTTTATGCCTAATTTTTCCATCTGATTAAGTACATCCTCGTTATTATCGATGTGGACATCAACTCCTAACTCTTGAACTTTCTGGATTTTAGCTTCGTTTGAACCTGTAAAGAAAACCTTAGAGTGAGGTATTCCATACTCATCAGCTACTTTGTAGATTTCATCCTGAGCAAATTCTTTTGAGGAAGCTGTGACAATATACACATCCCATCCGTTTTCAAGTTTCCACTTTAGTAAAGCTAGACCTTTTGCAGTTGTGAGAGTACCGTGAAAATCAAAAGAAACTTTCTCTCCTTGAAATCTCCAATCTACTCCAGGATCATATCCCCAGTTCAAAAGAGAGATAGTCTTCTTAGACATACCACAACCTCTAACTGGTTCTCCTGCTGTGTTACCTTTCATACGAGAGATGAAAGCTATAACCTTTCCAGCCTCGTCGTATTCTTTTATGCCCCACTCTTCCTTGGGAGTGTTCAAAAGATTCTTCAATCTCTCTACAGGTTTTCTATCTAAGGAAGCTCTTCTAGAACAAGGTTGATTAGACCAATCCTCAAACTGAGAAGGAGTCATATTTACTGAGTTGTGAAAGTCTTTGTATCTCTTTTCAATCTCAAGTTTGGATACTGCTTCTAGGAAGGAAGTGATGTGATCTGGGATAAATCTTTTCCAGTATTTTTTGATAACTTCTAGTTTGAAATCATCCTGAGAAAGTTTAGTTACATCCTGAGTCATATAAGAATCGAACTTACGAGAGAAACCACCTTCTAAAGATACTCCGTTGATCTCTCCTTTCTTGATTAGCTCTATAATTTTAGGATCGTTTACTTTATAAGACACCATCCAGGTATCCTTAGGGAAATCGTATCCATAAATAGTGTTTGCCTTATCAGTTGTAGGATCATCAATAACCCAACTTTCCAAAGGTTCAAATTCATCTCTGTAGAGAGTATTGATTGGAGAGTGTTCTAGGTTGATCGTATTGAAAGCTCCCATCTTGAAAGCTTTAGATGCAGCTTTGCGAGAAGTGTCTCCTGTAAAATAAACCATAAATACCTTCCCAGTATTATCTGCTCTAGGGATAAGTTGGTTAGGAATAATTACTGGAGCTACTACTATCTGTTGTTCTTCTGAAGCTAGATATATTGGAGCTATAGATTCATCTTCTCCGAAGTAAACCATAGTAGCTTTCATAGCTGGTCTGTTTACAAAAGAGATGGCATATACGCCTTTATCTCCTTCTCCTAAAACAAGTTCGTATATTGGGATTTCTTTTTTCATATTACTAAATAGAAATTATGCGATGGTTGCTTTACTCTGAATTGCAGTTTGTTTATCTTGAGCTAGTGTGATGTCCTGAGTAACTACAAAAGCTTTCACAGGGTTTCTAGCCATAGCTGATGCTAACTGATCATAGTCTATGATATTAGTTGTAGTAGTGTTTATACCGCCTTTGATCAATTCTCCAGGCATAATAGGTACACCTCCACCAGCTTGGTTTACAGCCGATAATAAACCTCCAAACATCCTTGAGGATCTTTTGTTTATCACAGCTTCTCCACCTTCAGCTTCAACTCCACCACCCATATAGATTCCTCCGTTGGCGTGAGAAGGTCCTACAAGCATACCACCTTGGGCAAGTTTACTCACAGCAGCTCTTTGAGCTACTGCGGTAGCAGCAGATGCAGCACCAGTTACAAGAGATAAAGCTAGAAGGATTGGATTACCTGAATTCTTAATAGCTTGGAAAGCTGTTTCGGCTATAATTCTAGATAGGGTTATTGCTAACTCAACATCAGCTTGTCTCTTTCTAATTTTCTTTTCTTCAACAGCAGCTTTCTCCTCCTCAGCTAATCTTCTCTGTCTATACTTTTCTTCTATAATAGCTCTATCTTTTTCGGATTCTGAATAGATACCTAAAGCAAGTTGTCTCTCTGCATCCAAAGCTTCCAATCGAGCATCCTTTTCTTTTTGGATTTGCTCAAGTCTCATATTAGAAATCTGAGTATAAAAGTTAGCTAGTTCTTGACCTGCTCCAAGAGCAGCATCGGTGTATGCCTGAGCAGCTTCAATATCCAAATCTTTGAGAGCCTTAACACGATCTGCTGCAATCTTTCTCTTACCCTCAGAAAAAGCAGTCTCCAAGTCGAGTAGGAGTTGATCTCGTTCTGTTTGGTCTTTCACATCTGTATTGATATCAGCTTTTCTCTTCACTTTCCAAGCTTCCAAAGCCTTCTCCTTATTTCTGTACTCAGCCTTAATTCTCGTCTCCCTATCCTTAAAATCTTTCTCATCAAAGATTTTATTTGCACTAGCCTCCTTCATAACCTCTGCTATCTCCTCCTTTATCTTAGCTATTCTCTCATCTCTAGCTTTAGCAGCAGCAGCATCGGAAGCTGCGTTTTGATCTTTTATTTTCTTTTCAAGTGTTAGATATTGAACAACAGCGGTGTGAGCCTTATCCTCTGCCTTAATTCTATCTTCTGAACCTTTCTCGTAGGTGTTAGCTAGCTGTGTGTAAGCTGCTTCCTGCCGCTTCAGAAGTCTAATTTCTTCCTCCATAATAGCTCGAGTTTCTCCTTCTCGAGCTTTACGTTTTTCAAAATCCTTTAAATCTTTATCTGCTTTCTCAGCAGCTGCTTTAGCAACTTTTCTCGACTCACTCTCAATTAGACCTAGGTTCTGTAGACCCTTCTTTGCCCAGTCGGGGAGCATATCTATTAACTTCTCAAAGTTTGATATTACGTAATCTATAGCAAAGGCTATAGTTCCTAAACCAATACCTGCTAAAGCTACTTTGAAAATCTTAGCACCTGTAGAAGCAGTTTGGAAACCTTTGAATATAGCGTTACCCATAGCTTTACCAGCACCTCCCACAACCTCTAAAACATCTCCTACACCTGCGAAGGAGTTAGCTAAGATAATAGATTTATTTGCAAGTTCTTCAAACTCAGATTTAGTTTTCTCACCGAATAAAGCTGAGGCACCAATAGCGATATCAAACCCTCCTCGAATTAACTTGGCAGTATTCTGAGCACTTTTAGCAATCCGATCGAATCCTTCTCCAGCTGTTTTATTCAGCTCTTTATTTAGATCCTTTAACTCTTTATCGTCTACTTTTACTTTGATTGTGGCCGTATTCATACCTTTTTCTTTCTTCTTAAATAGATATTATTCTGATGTATTTTTCCAAACATAACCTCCTGCAGATTTACTTAGTCCACATAAATTGTTATGTATAGATGAGGGTAGTATATTTAATTCTCTAGCAGCAGTTGATGAACTAGTCCACTCTCTTAGAAAAACTCCATCTTTAGTAAATTGCAATACTGGTTTGATATTTATTTTTCCCTTCCTCATCTCCGATAATTGTGCTCTCTCCTCTGCAGAGTAAGATCCTATTTTTAATCCCCTATTCCAGGGCATACTTCCTTTTTTAGATGAGGATAGTTTTACCCTACTCTGCTCAGACATATATTCTGGACCTCCTCCTCCTTTATTTTTATTTAACAGTTTTAAACCAAAAGCTCTAAATTGTTCTATCCAAAACGATTCTAAGAATTTCCAATCCAATCCCTGATCGATTATTGTAAAAGTAATACTCTTACCAAACTTTTCCTGATGTTGTCTTTTTCTCCTATTAGGGTTAATTGACTTTCCTATGTAGTATTTTTTAGGATCTCCATAGCAATTTTCAACTAAGTATATGTAAGTGTTTTCCATACTACTAAGATCAGGAATTTACATCAACTTCTCCCCACTTTCCTAGTGGACACTTCGAATACGAGCTCCTTATCTTGGACTGGATAGGACACGAACAAGCCCTGCATACTCCAGCTATATTGTATGGACAAGGTTCACACATCTCAAATCTGATCTGAGCTAGTTTCTCCATCCTCTCTTCTGGAAAGAGTAGATGTTTCCATCCATCATATATTTCTGTGAACTTAGAAGCCATCAGTAGTTAAATTGGAGTAAGTCTAGAGTACAGGTATTCTTTCCATCTAGGTTAGTCTCTATGTTGTTTATGTAGTAGTTCAAAGTACTATCCCAAAGTCTAAACTGGAATACAGTATTGAGTTTGATCCTACTTAGTAAACCATCTGGAATTGTACATCTAATTTTCACTCTTCTAAACTTTTGAAAATCATCAGGTAAATATGTACCTAAGTAGTCAGCAAAGGAGGTATCTATTAAATTTAGAGTAGGTTTCCAATCTACACTAGAAGTATTGAATCTAGATTCTACATAAGTATAGGCATCTCTGTAAACATCACCTAATCCTCCAGGGTTGATAGTACCTCTATTTTTATTCAAAGGAACGTTATAGAAATAGTTATCAATATAGGTTGATTGATTGTCGAAATCTAAAATATAGTAGTTGTTAGATCCTCTATAAGAAGATGAATAGAAATTGGTAAAGGAGGCAAACTTTAAAAAAGGAAAAGGATTGTTTCCAGAACTCATATAGTCACACACATCAGAACTGTATAAGTACTTGAAACACTTATTAGTAATATCTCCGTAACTAGAAGCTGAATTGTAAGTTGTAAATAATACAAAGGCACTATCTGTAAAATACTTCATAGCAGGAGATGCTAGATCGGTATTTGTTATATCTACTACAGGTTGAAAGGTATACTCAGTAGCTTCTCCTGTGTTAGTATCCACTAAAGTTCTAGCAGGGCTGGTATAACTATCTGAAAATATACTACCTACAACCATACCTTCGTAGCTTGTTCCTAAATCTAGTCTAGGCAAATAACCTTTGGAAGAGCTAGGATCTGTACTTACAAACCCTCTTAGAATATCTTTAGAAGGTGAAACTATAACACCATCAAAAATAGACTCTACTGTAAAATCAGTTCCCTGATATCCTGTTAAATTACTTACCGCAGAGCAGGGATTGGTTTTATCAGAAATAGCTAAGTTGCTCCATAAAGTGAAATAAGGTAGGCTATCGTTGAGGTTAAATTGAGTGGTATAAGTGTCGTAAGGATATTTCTTATCTACCTCTACGGATTGTAAAGTATCAACGTAATACGCGAGTTCAATAGGGGTTGAAGCTGTATCACTAAACCCTCTGTAGAATTGTAAGTAGGGAGCTAACTTGAAAATCTTAGCCTGAGAATCTACTTCAAAATACAGATTACCTAATTTTATCATCTCAGATAAGAACTGACCTCTAGTCATATTAGGTAACATAGTTTGGTAGTTGAGCTTTAACTCGTTAGTATCTACTCCAAATCTAAGCTGAGTTCCTCCATCAGGTAGAAATAAATCCGAAGTAGTTACCCATCTATCGTTTAGCGATTGTGTATCGGCTGCTTGTAAATCTCTGAGAAAATTATAGTGTAATTCGAAATTTACTCCTGGCTGACCGTCATAATAGAAAGTTCCTTTGGTCAAATATTCTTCAGGTAGAAAATTAAAAAAGTATTGATTACTCTTTTTAAAATTAGACTCTCTAAGTTGGTTTACTATAGAACCTGTACCGTTTTGCGTATGGGTAACCATACTACCACTCAATCCTCCTGAACCTGTTATATATGTAGTAAAAGCATATTCAAGTTGGATATTATAATATCCAGGATCAAAAGCATCCATCCCCACTCTCCACAAACCAGTAGCTGAGCTGGTAACATATAAATAGTAATTTATTCCTGAAGTATTTCCTGTAACAGTATGTGTCCAGGATACGTTGGTACTTGCTACTGTTGCTCCTTGCTCGTCAACTAATTTAAGAGTTGCTGTAGCTGTTGGAGGAGAGGCTGTTGTTTGAAGTTGCCCAAATCCTACATAATTATAAGGTAGTGAATTTAAAGACATCTGAGCATCGTTTACCTCTTTGTACCAATACTGGTTTGTTCCAGGTTTGGAAAAATCTTTGTAGATTAACTGAGAATTTAATAAAGAGTGATCAGAAGGAAATATACCTGCTCCTTCCCATACGTAGTTATTCTGAGACTGTTCTACTATCTTTTGTACTAGGTAGCCGTTTGAGAAATATGCGTTATAGTTATGTCCTAAGTAGAATCCTCCTTTACCATAGAGAGTATCTACAGATTGTGAATTAGGAGCTCCTAGTGTATAGGTTTTAACGTTTTGAATATTATTAGATAACTGAAGAGAATTAGGAGCACTAGATCCTGTACCAGGAAGGTAGTTATACGAACCTGACCAGTAGAAGTGTTGTCCTCCGTTTAGTGATCCTAGTCCAACATACTGATCCAAAGGTCCTAAATCTAAGTAAGAAGTACCAGCTGTGTTAGTATAGTAAGGAGTGTTGTGGTAATCCACAAATCCAAATTTAACCGAGTTGCCTAAAGATAGTGAAGCAGTAGGGTTATAGTAGGCACTTTGGGAAACAGTTAGAGTATTTATGTTTGTTAAACTTCCTGTTACAAAATCATCTAATTCTGAGAAGTCTAACGTACGTAGAGGTTCATCGAGAGATAAAAAGAAGTCTACTTCCTCTCCTAGAAAATTAACTTTCAAAAGAGCTTTTCCGTTAACTCCAAATACAACACTATCAGGTTCTATTACACCTTTAGCTATTAAGTAACTATTCACATAGATGTATGCTGGATATCGATAAGGTGTATTATTTCCGTGAGCTTTGAAATAGGTTTTAAATATAGCTACGTTTGTAGGTGTATCAGGTAGTAGAAAAGTTTCAGAATATTCTCCTTGTCTGAAAGCTGTTTGACCAGTCTCAACAAATCCTATCCTCTTCTGAAGAGTAATCAAATCACCACCTTGGAGATCAGCTTGTACTAATCCCGATCCTGAAGCAGCTATATATAATTTAACGTTATCCATATTATCGCTTATTGTAATTTGCGTCTTGTACTGTAATTGTAAACTGGTAAAGATCTCTGTTGTATAGATGTACTTCAGATTCCAAAGAAGTAACGATCACAGGTCTATACTGAGCTAGTGATCCGTTGTTGTCTCCAGGTAGGTGTATATAAACATCTTGAGAAGAAGCTATAGTTTGTAACCACTCTGCTTCAGCTGGTGATACAAAATCCGAAATAAGAGTCCAGGATCTGGTAGTGTAATCTCCTAACTGTCTAAGGTTTCTGGTTACATAGCTGAAAGTAGATGCTGCTATGTTTGAGATAGGATCGTTTACAGTTTGCTTAACACCTGTAGCCATATATAACCTAGCTCCTTCATAAGATCCTAATTTACCTAAAAACACTAGATCAGCTTTATCATACTTTCTAAGATTATCACAGCAGGTTGTATTACAATACTGCTCAGATAGAGGTACAAAATTATTATTTACAATTTGAACACAGTAGTCTACTCCAGGAGTAATATCTCCTTGCTTCTCTCCTAAAAAGAAAGCTATGTTTCCTCTGTTTGTTATAGGAGTGTAGTAATTATTACCTACGTAGGAAGTTTTTAACCAATAAGCATCTCTCCATAAAACCTGGAAATCTATGGTTTCAAAATAGGTAACATCTGTTTGAGAGAAAGGTCCTACACCTGGAGAGGATGCGAAGAAACCAATAGCCTGATAGGTTGAGGCTACATCGAAGTCAAAAGACATCTGAGTTACTGTAGGAGTAATAGTTACATCATAGGTATTGGAATCTAAGATATCATATTCCCAAGGAACATCTCCGTCTACGATTCCTACAAAATTCCAAGTGATTTCAGCTACACCTAAAGCAGCAGTTAGAAATTGACCACTAACAGTTATCGATCCAGAGTCTCCTGCATACAAAGCGTTCTTAATTCCTTCACCTGGATACCATCCTAAGATCTGAGTTTGTTCTCCTGTTCCCCAAGTAGCGTTGTCAGCAAATTCCCATCTACTATTTCCATCACTAAAAGTCCAAGCAGCTGATTGAGTTTCAGGAGCTTCTAAGGAAAGTAGAGATTCCCAATCTTCGTTGGTATTGAAACCAGGAAACCAAGTCGAGCTTTCAACTGGATCTGTGCTACCTGAGATAATTATATTTGCACTAGAGTTATCTGCTCTACAAGCTCCTTGAGGTTTTTCTGTTAGAAACTTTTTATTTTGATTTTCATCAGCTACAGGATCATCTATTACATATCCTCTATAATCTAAATCGTTGTTCAAATTAATAGTAGTGTACGGTCTATCGTATAGATCCTGACCTCCAAAGATGATTGTAGCAGCAGGATTTACAGTCACTATTGAGGATGTTGTTGAGGTTTTACTAGTTAAATTAACCTGAGTAACCTGCATAGTGAAAGATAAACTCTTTGTAAGTAGAGTATCCATATCAAACTGATTTCCTGAGGCAGGATTTACAAGCTCAGAAAACCACTCCTTGCATACTTCTTTAAAATCTATCTCACACTTAGGTTGAGCTACGAATTGTGGTGTATAAGGTAGGAAGTATGTTCCTACTGAAACTCCATCTAAACTAACAGCTATTTCAAATTGATGCTTCAAAGTTGAAGAGTCAGGGACAACGTTTCCTGTTCCTGTGTCGTAAGCTTCGATATAGTATAGTAAAGGTTCCTGCGAAAAGTAGTAGGACCCTGAGCTTAGTGATGTAGCTGTTGTTGATTCTCTTACGCCTAAAGCCATAATTTTTTCTATTAAATAGATTCTATGTTAACTTATTTTTCTAGTTTTTCTTTTGCGTATAAGGAGAGATCCCTCCTAAGTGATATCAAGATACCAAATAAAAGAGATCTCTTCTATAACACGTGCAAAACCTACAATACAACTGTTACCTTTAGATCTGGGATTAGGTTCTGAGTTAGTTGTTTGTTTCTTTCTATTTCTTGAATCAAGTCTTTTGAGATCTTATCTAAGACAGGTCCTATGTAAGGTGTAGGTTTGATTCCAAATCTTCCTATCTTCCTGGCTATCAAAAACGATAAGCTCTTCTGCTCTTTTTGAGATCCTCCTATACCTTTTGTTTTTACCCAGCTCTCTATGGCTTTCATAGGAGGTCTCTTTCCAGGCTTTCTTCCCTTGTCTACAAACTCAGCATAGTCTGTATCTGAGAATAATCCTAAGGAAAGTAAACCCTGAGTATCCTCTATGATCTTGTAGGAGAAGGAGTTTAGAAGTTTACCACTAGCCTTCTTGTTCTTAGCCTTTAGAATAGCTACAACAAGTCCTACTGCCTCATCTCCATAACGGTTGAGGATCTTTCTTAACTGCTCGTGTGGATCTCCAGATTTCATATAAAGATTTCCTGGTAGTTCATACCTCCGTTATCAGATTGCCATAGTCTGCATCCTTCAGTACGGAGAGCCAACATCTCTTCATAAGTGATGTCGTAGGTTGTTACTCCTTGAGGGGTTGTGATTGCGTATGTCATAGTTATGCTGTTAAAATTTCTACCCAGGCAAATTCAAGAATTGCTGTATCTGTTCCTGTTGTTTTCTGTACGTTGAACGAGAAGGAAACTGTTGAGGCTGTATCAATTGTATAGTTGATAGTAGCGTTTGTTCCTATACCTAAACCTGAGTTAGTTGATATACCTGCACCAATTCTTAAATTCGTAGTTGATGTAACAATACCTATTAATTCAAGAGTATTCGAAGCTATAGATGAGGCTAAGGTAGAGGGACCATAAAGGATATTTGTTCCTGATGTTACACCTAATCCAAATCTAACCCTAGGAGTTTTTGTTGAACCTCCGGAAAAAGAGTACATAGCACCCACTCTAATCATATCCCCTACTGATAAAGTATTTGCTGGAATACTTATTGAAGTGATGTTTTGTTCGAGTGTACTGTTACCTGATGAAGCTGGAGTGGTTAATCTAATTACAGGTCTCGATACTTTAGGTAAACTTGCTACCTGTAAACTTCCTGTGATAGATGTAGCTGTAAGAGATCCTGTTATAGCATAACTTCCAGTTAACTGTTTTGAGTTTACCCACACACCTCCGTTATTGACAGCTCTTACTAAAAGATCTCCAGGTGCTAAAGAAGCTGTATTGATTCTTACGTTGTGTAGTTCATCTAGCTCATATCCGTTATCAATCTTAACAAAAATCTTACCGTGGTTCTTCTGTTTGTATTCAACGAAACCTACTATTACAGTATGTTGAGGTGCTTGAGGTTTGATGTTAGTTAAAGCTCCAGGTGTGGTAGGAGATAGGTAAAGTACATCTCCATCGTTCCAAGTTTCTCCTTGTAGATCCCCAGTAGTATCAATTTCAGTAATAGGACCTGAGGTAACTATAAATCCTTCTTGATTGTTGTTGATATTCTCAGCTACTAAACCTAAAGTAGTTGCAGAGTTCAGATCGTTGTTAGCCTGAGCTAGAACAACTTGAAGTCTCTGTCCCTGGGCTCCTGTCACTTTTACAACTTGATAGTTAGCTCCTAGAAGATTAGTACCTGCTCCGTTTACAACTCTAGCTACTTGCTTTTGTCCTAGATCTACACTTACGTTACCTCCTTTGAGAGTTAGGTTAGCAGAACCATCAGTATCGTTCCAAGTAAGTTTTCCACCTGTTGTGGCCCCTGAGAGTTGTAAAGCTGATCCGGTAAGAGCAAAGCTTCCTAAGTTTACGTTTCCAGTAGCTCCTTGATAAGGTACAAAGTTACCTCCTCCTGCTGATTGAGATACTGCTATGAAAGCTGGACAATCCTGTAAGGTAGTACAAGTTAGATACTGAGTAGGTTGTAGAATAAACTGACCGTTGGAAGTAGGGATGTAAGATCCTGCAAAGGTATCTGAACATACATCAAAGTTCTCTAGAGCCTTAACAGAGAAGGCAACAGTAACACCTGCTACGTAGTCGTTAAATCTTTCCTCGAAAGGAGTCATAGTAACGTTGGTAAGATCTATCCAGGCTTTGTTGATAGGTACTTGATTCAGCTTACCTACAATATCTATAC
>OGVT01000015.1_pt1 | contig 20681 bp, 37 predicted proteins | sample 1575831 | NCBI WGS metagenome assembly OGVT01 (sample SAMN07581542, study PRJEB24739) | freshwater metagenome | place: Singapore | collected 2015-04
GTTTCCCAGTCACGATACAACAAGCTAGACAATGCTCAAGTCAGGGAGCTTGAAAAAGCATTGGATGTAGTTGCCAATGTCATCAAAAACAAAAAGGCCAGAGCCATTGTGGAGCCAGCATAATGGAGCTTGAAGATCCGTTTGATTACAAAAAGCCAGATTGGCTTGTGGAGAAAGAACGTGAAAAACGAAGAGCTGCCAGATCGCGTCGTTTGGGCCGTCCTATTGGAGAATGGGGAGGTCGTCGCAAGGGTGCTGGGCGAAAACGAGAGCGACAGTATGATCATATGGTTGGAATCAACATCAATCGGGTCCAAGAGCAAATCCTGCGAGACATGGGTAACGGCGACTTGTCAGCCGGGGTTATTGCACTGATCAACGAGCATCTATGAACTGGCCGTACTGGTTCATTGGAATCATGATTTTTCTTATGACACTCAAGGAGTACTATGGGTAAAGGTTCAGCACCTCGTCCTTTTAGCGTATCGCATGAAAACTTCAGCGATTCATGGAACAGAATTTTTGGAAAGCAAAGCAATGGAAATCAATCCGGAAAAAGCAATCAGGTACATAGTGGAGAACGCTCCTCTGTTCGCACAAGCGAAAGCCAACAGGGTATTTGTGGAGAACTACCTGAGGACGGTAAAAAGCCGTCTGATGAATGAAGAGACGGGAACACTGGGCAACAAGGAAGCATATGCGTATGCTCATCCTGATTACGTTGCTCAACTTGAGGCACTGAAGATTGCAACTGAAGAAGAAGAGCGCCTGAAATACATGCTTTCTGCTGCTCAGGCAAGAATTGCTTTGGCTTCTGCTGGTATGCTTGAGGTAGTTAAGGCTGCTGTAGATGCAAGTTCAGACGAGGCTCTAAAGATTTCTTGGGAGTATGGCACAGAGTGGTCCAGAGAAGACCCTAAGTTGGTCTCTTTGGCTAAAACACTTGGTATGACAGATAGTGACATTGACAATTTGTTCTTAAGGGCTATGGCTGTATCATGACACTGAAAAACAAAGTGAGTGCTGTTGTTGCAGCCGCTGTTATTGCTACAGCCACCCCTTTCATTGCAAAGTGGGAGGGAGTAGAGACCACAGCTTATAGGGATATTGTTGGTGTCCCTACCGTCTGCTACGGGGAAACTCGTGGTGTCAAGATGGGGGATACTTACACTATTGCAGAGTGTAAAGCAATGCTTGAGAAGTCTGTTGGAGAGTTCTATCATCAACTCCAACCCTACATGACCAACAAAAATATTCCTATCGGTGTCCAAGCGTCTCTGCTAGAGCTTGCCTATAATGTCGGTATTCACGCTGCTGGAAACTCTACCATGATGCGCCTTGCTAACCAAGGGAAGTATAAAGAAGCCTGTCAAGAGTTGGACAAGTGGGTTAAGGCTGGTGGTAAGACTGTAAAGGGTCTACAAAACCGCAGGGCTGAAAGTAAGGTCCAACTCTGCATGAAAGGTCTTTGATGATGAAACTCTTTGCTCTAGCCCTAGTTATTTTTCTTGGTGGGTGTAGTAACCCTCTTGCAATGCTTACGGGTGGCGGACCTAATGTAGCTGCAAATGTGCAGGTTGGCAAAGAGAACACTCAGCAAGTCGTGGCCAATCAAGTCAGGACAGAAGCAGGCAGGGATATTGTACAACAGAATACACCTGTTGTTGCACAAGAAATCAAAGAGGTTACGATCCAACAAACCCCGCTATGGATTCTAATTCTTCTTGTTTTGGGGTGGCTATTGCCTTCTCCAAATGAAATAACTAGATCAATACGAGGGCTGTTTAAGAGATGAACTATTTTGAATACATCATTGGGAGTTTGGTGGCTGCTGTGTTCTCAGGTATCACTTGGCTAATCCGTAGGGTTCTCACAAATGAGAAGCAGATTGCACTTCTACAGAGTGAGATTGCTGCAAGAGACGAAAGACGCAACGAAGACCGAGAGATTATGCGGTCTATCCAGAATGATGTTAAGGAAGTCAAGCGGGATATTCTTGACCTCTACAAAAAGAACGATCTAGAGTAAAATAGAAAAGCCCCAGAGCTAGGACTTATGATCCTGACTCTGGGGCTTTTTACATTTGTGGTCTTGACTATTGCAGGACGTAGATCATCCAAACAATAAGAATCAAGAGAAGTAGTGAGAATGTCACGCTGGGTCTCCCCAGTTGATACAGCGGTAGATCGCTTGTTCAGGTGGCATCTTACCTTCCTCTTGGAGTTTGTAGTTACGCTCAAGGATAGCCAATGCGTCCTGCTGACAAACTTCTTCTGTAGGATAGACTACCTGTGATGTTGCTGAGTAGCAAGTGCCACTAACGGGGTTACAGACAAGGAAGATGAGGGTAATCATTCTGAATCCAACTCTGAGATTAGACGTGTCAAGTACCAGTGGGCTTTCCGAAGGTCTTCAATGGGTTTCTTCTTATAGCGCCAGCGATGAAGATACTTCTTGCAGTTACCCTCCAGATAACCAGCATAGGCTTCAAAGGGCATATTGTCTTTGAGGTATTCAATACACTCCACTTTTCCATGGTTGTAGTGGTCAGGATTGTTCACCATATCAGTGGTCTGTTCGATAGCATTCATCATGTAATCTACCATGGTTTCAACAGGGCTGGCAGTATCACGGGGGTCAGGATAGGTCTGGATCACTTCCATAGCATCTACTTCCCAATCGCTTGCTTTTTGTACTTGATCCTCTGGAAACCAGAGTTTTTGGTTGTGGCTCAAGTTGACCTTGACCCAACCATCTCGTAGTGTCTCAAGGACGTAACCATAACCAAAGCTGTTGACAACCACATCTTCACCAACAAGAAACTTAGACATTACAGATTCTCCTCATAAAACGCCTGAACCCACTGTTTACATACATCACTTCGTACAATGTCGTCAACAGAAAACTCGATCACAGGGATATTCATGTTGTATTTCTTTGCTAGATGGATGGCCTTAGACAGGCCAGACTGTTGCTTGATGTCTGACTGACGAATGTCCCCAGAGAGAACAAAGGTGCAGTTTTCACCAATGCGTGTGGCCAGCATCTTGAATTCATCTATCGTCAGGTTCTGGGCCTCATCACAGATGACGAATGCATCACTAAAGGAAGACCCACGCATGTACTCTAGAGGAGACATATGGATGTTTCCATTTTTGATACTTGTCTCGACTACACCCTTGCCCATTTGCTCTTCCATGGTAGGTAGGAGAGGCGATAGCCAAGGGCCATACTTCTCCCTCATATCACCCGGAAGTGAACCTAGAGACTTACCTACAGAGACTGCTGGCCTAGTCAGGATGATCTTGTCAATCTTCCTACCAAGGTAGAGGTTGCAAGCGAATGTGACAGGAATCCAAGTCTTCCCTGTACCACTAGGACCAAGAGCAATGACCTGAGGACTAGACTTTAGTGCATCAAGGTAGAGTTTCTGGTTGTCGTTGCGAGGATAGATAGACACAAGTTTAGAGACAGACTCTTCTTCTGCCCCTTTGTATTTGCTAACCCGCTTACCTCGTGGTTTCTCTAGCGTCATTCTTTTTCCTCACAGAAGATTCCGCATTCAAAGTTGTAGTTCTTGAGGGAGTGTCCTTTAGCATCTTCTGGCAACTCGTCCAGAAACAGTCTACGACCCTTGTGATAAGCAAGTTTTGCACCTATCTGACGGGATTGCTCTGCCCTATCTAGGAAGACTTCTGGGTGTTGCTTACGCACAAGATTCCAGTATGTCGATGAACTGGCTTTTACGCAGCCGACACAGTTGGCATTAGGATAACCCATCTTGTAGATATTGGGAAGGGCGATACCTGCGGAATCAAGGATACGAAAGCAATCCTCTTTAGACAACCCTGCATCAATCAGTGGCGTAAGAAGAGTGTCCCTTTCAGTAAGCCTAAATCTGTCGGCTCTGCCCGTTTCTTCAGAAGTAAATCCAAGCACGGTGTAGTCAGGTTTGTTCACAGCTTCCCATTCTTGTCTAGGTTTCTTTTTTAACTCAAGGGTACAGGGCGCACCCATTGGACCAGACATAAACCTACGGGTCTGCCAAACATCCTTACAAGACTGATCTGGGTACTTGGAACTCACTACAGATTTAATCTCTATCCCCAGCCAACTTTCACAGTCTCGCAAGAACCTCTGATTATCTTCATCCTCTTCTGTGATAGGATTGTTTAAGACAGATACCTTGTTGTTGCGAGAGTACAAGTCTAGCGTTAGTTTTGCGGCTACAGCGGATGCAGCGCCACAAGAAAACCAAACTGCGATGTGTTGTCCTTCTAGCATGATGCTTTAGTCCTTATCCAAGTAGGAATACAAGTCTGTATATCCGCCAATGTAGGTTCCCTCATGCCAAATCTGAGGGACAGTCTTTAGGCCAGCTTTGCCCATGAGCTTAACGATCATAGGGTGATCTGTGTAGAGGAAAGCCTCGTAAGGCTCTCCCCGATTGTCAAGTGCTTCCTTGGCTTTGTCACACCAAGAGCAGTCCTCACGAGTGATAATGTAGAACATAGTTCTTAGTTTTCTACCAATACCCAGTCCTCAGAAAGCATATCAGCCTGACTTGCCAGCCAAGGCACAACATACCCTTGCGCCGTTTTCATGTCAATATGCGCGTGATACTGCACTTGTGTCCCTTCGCCCATGATAGAAAGCAAAGGCTCCCGATTTACAGAGAATGTGCTGCCATTCACCAGAAACAGAAACATTCCCTTGCCGTTCCAGCCATCACGGGCAACTCGTTTTCCGCTTTTCATTGCGCGGATTGCATCACCAAAGTCCATTTATCTCTCCTTAGGTCAAGTCCACAATCTCACAAGCACCACCAGCACATGCAAAAGTACTGGTACCCTTGGAAGCATCCTCAGTCTCAAACTCACTCAGCTTAGACCAGTCAATGCGCTCAGGCATGATGGCCAAAGCATCAAGATACTCACGTTCAGTGACTTCTTGATAGGGAGCCTGCTGATAGGTGTGGTCAGAGTGAGGCAGGAACGACACACCAGACACCTCGTCAAAGTACTTGTAGACCCAAGCACCAACCTCCATCCATTCGTGGTCACGAACAGTCACAGTGATCGAAGGTTTGTGTTCACACCAATGACGCTGATAGATTAGCCACAACTCCAGTTGCTCAATAGCTGTCATGTCGTTCCGAGTGATGGCACCCTCAGGGGATTTCATCGGGAAGCTAAAGACAGTCGTGCTATCGGGCTTCATCACATCCGGCTCATTCGGGATACCCTGAGCAATCATGAACTGTGTCAGAGGGTCTTTATTGTCTCCGCGAACAGTACGAATGTAGTAGTGAGAGTGACGAGCGTGGATACCGCTTGCAGAATCGACCAATTGCGAAACCGTGCCGGAAGGTTTAACGCAAGTGATTGCAGTAGATGCAGAGATACCAAGGCGTTCAGCCCATTCAGCATTAGTAGCAATAGCAACATTTTTCAGATGCTCCAGAACATCTTCAAGGTAGGTCATACCTTCTGTTGAAGTCAATTGGTTGCTCAAGATATGGCTATCCATGATGCCAGTCAACGACACACCCAACAGACGTTCTGCTTCAGTGTTGTCTTTCCAGACCTTACGCAGATACGGGAAGTGGGTGTAGGTCGATTGAATAGTCCCAAGGATCGTAGCCAGTTTGACCTTACGCTCCAAATCCTCAAGACCGTCCGTAGCCCGAACAACAACCTCAGTCAAGTTGCAGAACTGATAAGGACGAAGGATAATCTCCGAGCAAGGGTTAGTACCAAACTCAAAGTTGGGATCACGACGGCCATTCTTGGCTGCTTGCTTCTTGCTTGCAGGACGGGAGAAAATACCACGCTCACCCGACTTGCTTTCCACAAGGGCCAACCATTCCCGCATGAAGGTTTCCATGTCAGGCTTCTCAGTGTATGCCACCGAGTTGTTTGCCAGAGCACGTTGCTTCTGGTTCTCCCACCAACTGCCAGATTTGGCATGACGCATACGGTCGTCCGAGAGGTTCGACAAGGAGATCATAGCTGAGCGGCGGACACCACCAACAACTACAACTTCACCGATCTTACACATTAGATCATGGCACTCAATAGACGAGAGCTTACGACCTTTCGCATTGACAAAGGTGTTGACAACGAAGTTAAAGAGTTCAACCAGAGGGGCAGGACCAGATGCGCGACCACCAAAAGTCTTGAGTTTAGCGCCAGCAGGACGAACCTTAGACACATCCCACTGAGGAATTTCACCAGCATAGAGAAGGCTAATGAGTTGACGTAGTGCCTTAGCCCAGCCTTCCTTACTATCCTTGACTACAATAACAGTCTCACTCTTGAACATCTGCTCAGGGACTTCCGGCAGTTTACTGATGTATTGACGTTCTACCGAGAAACCAACACCAGTACCACACAAGAGGATGAACATGGCTTCGTCAAAAGACTTAGGGTCATCTACAGGAAGATAGGAGCAATTATACCCAGCGGTATTGTCACGTTCCAGAGCAGGACCAGCGGTCATCAAGGCCCGCATCGAAGGCATTACCTCCAGATCAAGGATAGCGGCCTCAATGTCTTGAGCAACAGAAGCATCAACCTTAGGCATAACGACATTAAGAATGTATCGCCCCACAGTCTCAGGCCAAGTTTCGCGGCGGTTCTCTTCATCAATCCAACGGGCATAGCGCGAAGTTGCGATAAAGGATTGGTAGTCGGTAGGAAGGTAGTTGTTCATCTTGTTCTTTCTTACTTCTTCAGTTTTTCGATCTGGGCGTCAAGTACTTCACGCACATCTTTCATAAGCTCTTGGGCTTCCGGTGTCTTCACAATAGTCTCACCAGCTTCCGAAGCTACAATCATGTAGAAAGTCTCTCTGCTGGGGATAAGGACAAGGAGAAACACCACAACAGCAGTCCACAGGAAGTACTTCTTCGGGGGCATGACGCTCTTAAGCTGTATTTCTTTCTTTTTCTTCACCAACTCTGGGTCGTCACAGTGATAGATTGTATCTGCCCACATCTTTTGGCCTAAGGTGTAGAGGAAGTAACCAAGCCAAAAGAGGATAAGCCCAGTGATAGATACCGATGCCAGAGAATAGACAACCTCGGACAAGTACAATAGGATGGATAGGGTGTTCATACTTTAACCCTAGTCAATGATGATTACGAGACGGTGAGGCTGAGAGACAACCCTGTTTGTAGTCAGATCACACTTGCCCGTCATAGGGTTTTGGATAGACCATTCTGCAAGGACTACAGGTACAGACTTGTTCTTAACTGCCTCTAGCTTGTCAATCAAGTCTTGTACGGTCATTTCACAAGGTCCGTTAGATCAACTTTCGGGTAGTCTTTATTCTTTTGGATTTTCCCATCTGCCCTACGTTTGATCGTCCCGTCAGACTGATACATACGACCCATATTGTTCTTATGCACCCTACGGAGGGCTTCTTCTACATCCCAACCCTTAGCATTGGCATAACCGTAGATTACATACAGAAGATCAGCAAGTTCTTTGAGTTGGTTAGTGTCGGAAGTCCCGTAGACGATAAACTCATGGAACCACTCTTTGAACTCTTCTTCGATCAAGGCAGCATAAAGGTTAGCATCTGGTTTTTGCCCACTGGTCTTGGCATACTCCTTGACCATTTCCATAGGGGTCTTGTTGGTCTCGGGAAGCTCATGAGACCAATACCCAAAAGCCTCCAAGTCGTGTTCAGTAATCATCTACTGCCTTCCTACAAAGATTGTTTGTTGGTGTGTCGAGTGTTGTGGCCAGAAGTACCAACAGAAGTTGTCAACACTCGTGTACTTACTGTCTTTGATCCACTTAAGTCTGCCTACAGAAACCATCTTGGCACACTTCCGCATGGCATCTCCAAAGTACACATTATGAGCATAGTCAGCAGGAAGCAACAACCAAGTTGGCTTGAGTGTTATGAAGTGAGCAAGCATGGGCATCAAGACTGTTTTAGTGAATGGTGGGTTGGTCACGATAAGATCAACACCCTCCAGATCGCTCTTAGTCAAGGACATTGCGTCCAAGACCTTAGAAGACCCAACAGTCTCCCTTACGTCACTACGCCACTTGCAAATGGCCGCATCCATTAAGAGGTCTTCTAGATCACCATTGCCATAGCAAGGTTCTGCATAAGTCTTGCCCCTAATGAAAGGGACAAGTGGTTCTACAGCACGAGTGTCTGTTGTCGGGTAGTAGTCTTTCTCTACCTTGGGGAAATCACTACGCTTACCCATTGAAGGCTACCCTCAGGTTATTCCCACCCGCTTCTTTGGTCTTGTCTCGGGACCAAGAGCCACAACTACTACAGACATACCGTTGATAAGTCAAGCCTGCTTTTGTCTTGTAGGTTCCCCGCTTCTGCATATTTGTAGACCCACAGTTACCACAAGAGCAAATGTCTACACCCATGTTCGGGTGGTTATCGATGTAAGGAAGCATCCGCTTGTACAAGTCTTCAAGGGCATAAACGTCTTGGATATTGTAGTGCTTCATCTCCGCCCAAGCTGCATCATTCTGCTTCAAGCATTGTAGCCAAAGATCAAATCCAGCAAAGTTCTTGTGTTCGTCTTTCTCGGTCAAACCAAGTTCATGGCACAGATCAGCCAAGCGGTTAGAGACAAACCCAAAACGCTTACGAGCTACCAGAAGAGTGTCTACCGTGTGGTATGGGCTAGGTGGCTTAAGGCCATGAACCAGACCCCTACCAAGAACCTTAGGCAAGTCAAACTTCTTACCATTGTGTGCTACAACAACCTCGGCTTCGTCTAGGAGTTTGTAGAGGGCAGTCACAAGTTCCTTATCGTTGTTGTGACGGTTCTCAACATAGAACACCTCATCTCCGCCAAGCCATTTTGCAGCGAAAGACATAATGTAAGATTTCTCAAGGAATTGCTTGCTTGAGATGTTTTGCTTCCAAGCAGACCACACATAAGCAACGTGTGGGCTAGTCTCAATATCGAAGATCAAGACTTTTGAGTTTTTGGTTTGGTTTGTCATCAAATATAGATCACTTTGGGTTCCACACTGTCGTAGAAATGGTTGACGATAGAGTAGGCTTCGTTGAAGTCCCCAAACCACAGGGGAATATCAACTACACCACTATCATCATTAAATCGGCATTTGACCTCAAGCAACCAATCAAGACCATCTGGCAGACCATCATCATCTGGAATATGATCCCGATGGATTGGTCCTGCAATAACATGGTAGATAGTCACCTTAGTCATCCCAAGATCAAACATACGGTCTTCAATCTCGCGTTCAATCTCTGCTTCCCGTTCGATCAAATAGGTGTCAGAGCATTGGCTAAATGCCCAATCCGAAAGGGTGCTTGCTGTAGCTCCAAGTTTGAAGAAGAAGGCGTTTTTCACTTCTCATTGATCCATTCTGGTTTAGTTTTGTGCAAGAGAATGACTGGTTGCCGAGAAATACAGATAATTCATAAAACCTTTAACAAAATCTCTTCCAAGGTAAGACTCAGACCTTTTGCACAGATACTTACCATAAAAATCTACAGGGATGGCGTCCCAAGCTTGAGCCACTGCTGAGTAGTTTTTTCGACAAGAAACCTGAACTCTCCCGTCTGGAAACGTCTTCTCAAAGACGAATTTTGTAGATGCATCAGCATAAGATTCGTCTACTAGCAAACTCCACTCTTTGAACAGAATGCCATACGGGACTTTTTGTGCAGCTTGCTCATCTGCGTCTAAAAAGTAATCCCAATCACTCTCAGGAGTACAAAACCCTTTCGATCTTGATCCTTGTAGGTGAAACTTCCAGCCCATCTCTTTGAAGTAAGCTTGAGCAAGTTTACTCATTTATCCAATCCTCCGGAATTACTTTATCATGCCACTTGAAGCCATACTGGTCACACCACATGGCATATGTAGTCTTAGAGCCTTTGTAGAGTTTGGCTTTAGCGTTAGAGAAGACAAACCGAATGTCTAACTCTGGATGCTGTTTCTGGATCAGAAGGTGCTTCTTTCGATCCTCTGTCTTGAACAACCCTTTGGTCTCTACGATAATGCCATTAGGAAGCTGGAAGTCCACAGTATACTTACGAGTCTCTGATAGTTCATAGGGAACCTTGAGTTTCTCGTAGTCGTAGGGAACACCAGCTTCCTCAAGTTGCTTGGCAATCTTTTCTTCAAGACCAGATCGGTAGCCATTCTTGATAGCTCTTGCTCTGGGGCTAGTCACTTAGGAGGCTCCCACATTTGTCCTTCTTCCCTACGCAACCACAATAGCCTAGCGTTCTCTAGGACACGTTCCTTATCACCATCATAGGCTTTCACTACAGCTTCATACAAGTCTTTCTCTTCTGTCAGACCATCAAGCATCTTATCGGCTTTCACGGGTCCAACGCGATAGATACCCTTGATATTGTCGGCTGCATCACCAGTCAGGATTTGTTTGTAGAATGATTTCAGACCCATTTCCTTATCCACAAATGTCCAATCACCAGTGACAAAGTTGAAGTGCCAACAAGGAATCTGTAGCATGTCCTTGTCTATAGATGCAACTACGGTAGTCTCTGGGTCATTGCTTGTAGCTTCAATAGCAATGGCATCATCTGCTTCCTGACCGTTGACAATACGCCCACGATAGTTCTTAACCATGTAGTGCCTAGCATCTGGCAACAAAGCAGGTTTAGAGACAGACTTTCGATTTCCTTTATACTCAGCAGTTACAGCAATCTCATGACGGAAGTTATTCTTTCCTGTCAAGTAGGTTGTGTAGTCGCTACCATTAGAGAACACAAGAGTTTCCCCAATGATGTATTCCATGAGGTCATCAACCTTTGATTCTACTTCCCAAGGATACCCTAGATCACCCACAGAGAAAGCTGCACGATAGGCAATAATGTCACCATCAACGAGCAGTTTATTCACGACTTCTGGTTTGTTCATGTAAGGAACCACCAGATACCGCAAGCAACAAGGCCACCAACGAAGGTCCAAAAGAAGTCCATAAACTCCTCATGACCGGGTGTATGATCGTCTATAATCTCTTTGATTGCACCAATACCCGCAGCAAACAAGACTGCTACATCATACCCAAAGCCAAAAGCAAGAGGAATGGCTGCAAGCAACCCACCAACCACAAAGTGTTTCGCTTTATCCTTCTGCATGAACCAAAGCCTCCCAACTTACAGGATACAGTTTACCCATCTGTTCATCAATTTGTTGAGCAACTAGACGTGTTTCGTATTGAGTGTCTTCCTTTAGGCGGAGATTGCACATATTCGCAAAGGCATCCATCGAACCAGACCAATACCACTCGGTATACATCGACTGAGGAAGAACCATACGGGCCATTTCAGGGGCTACACCAGCAGAAAGCATTTCTTTATAGGTATCTAGACTATAGGCCCATTGCTGCCAATCAGTAAATTGTTCGTCAACTACACCCTCAGACCCTTGCTTCTTATCCTTCGCCCTACCCCGCCATACATCAGGGACATAGAACTCAGGCTCGCTATCCACATACCTACGACTGATTTCATTCATGCGCAGGTACTCATGCTTCACTAGTTGTCGTGCCACAAAGATAGGTGCCTTGATGTGGAAGGTTGCGAAGCAATGGCCAAAGGGAGAGAAGTGTTTGTGTTTTGCGAGGTATTTGATAAGTTTGGTATCCTTGTCATTCACAACAGGTATATCACAACACCAATCACCAAGGTCAAATAAACGTGTTTTCTCACAGACAGACTTCTTACCGAAGCTAACACGGGCTGCATTAGCAACGCTAAGATCGGAACCCATGAAGTCTATCAAAGTGGCCTTAATCATTAGAGTGTACTCACTTCCTCTTTGTTGTCTTTCACGAAGATCACTTTGGTGACATAGGTATACCCAATAGCGCGAGTAAACTGCAAGATAACCTCTGCAAAATCACCAAGGTATTCTACATCAGTCTGAGACATGTGGGTATCACGAACACCATCACCAACTTCTTGTTGAGCCATGAGATCAATACGCATTATTTCACCTTGTTCGTTTGGATTGCAACAGGAGAACCAAGTCCCCAGATCATACTAAAAGTGCCAATCAGAAGCATTAGTTGCCAAAAGGACACATCTTCAAACTTAATGTATTGTAGGAAGGCTTGCGTAGTCTCTGGGAAAGCATAGCCAACCACCGACCCAAAGAAGGCAGAAAGCAGAGGGACAAACACAGCCCGTAGGACTAGAACGACTACAACGCCTACAGCAAAACCTGCACTGTTTAGCATCTTCTTTCCTTTGTTGTTATTGGTGCTGGCAGAGGGACTTGAACCCCCGACCGTACGCTTACAAAACGTCTGCTCTACCAACTGAGCTATACCAGCTATCGTTTATGGATTAGGCGTCCCACACATCCGCATATTCGGACTTCTCTTGAACGCTATCACCAGACTCATAAGGAACAAGTTTAGTGATTGCAAGAGCCTCAAGACGAAGACCAGCACCATCCGAATACATATCGAAACGTACGATAGCTTCAGTGCCATTCCCCAAGAGACCGTCTTGCTCTACATTCCAAAGTTTCTTGTTCTCAGGATCACGGAAGTCAATGACCTTAGGAAGGCCACCATAATTAACCTCAGTGGTGCCACCCTTCTTGTTCTCAAAGACCTTGATATTATCCTTGTAGCCACGCTTGAGTTTCATGTACTCACCGATACCGAACTCTTGATTGCCTTTCAGGATACGATCATGACCCATAGGCTTAAGGTCAAGGCCAGCATTAATCAGCTTCTGTTTGTCTTCTTCAGATGTGAAGTAGACGTTCACAACAGTCTGACCACCCTTCTTTGCTACAGACCCCTGAGCAGATTTAGCAGGTGCCTCCGGGTCTCCTTTGTCGTAGTTAACCTCAAAGACCTTAGCGTATTCGAGGACCATCTTCATGTCATATTTCATCGTCGGGATTCCTTTAGAGTTTAGGAGGAACTTCCCCCTACTATAGTATAGGTCTGATTTTCAGACCACAGTCAAGTGATTCTGAGTGCTTTTGCAGAGATACATTAAGTGTGATTCTTTTGCAACTGTTCTGCTTGTGCAGCCTCAATACGATCTTTGGCGATCTGGAAATACTTGTGGTCTCGTTCGATACCGATGAATTTCCGACCAGTGTTGACACAGGCCACGCCAGTTGTTCCGCTTCCCATAGTGAAATCAAGAACCGTGTCGCCATCGTTCGTGTAGGTGCGGATCAAGTACTCCATCAAGGCGACGGGCTTCTGGGTGGGGTGGATAGACGGGAGGTCTCGATCAAATGAAAGCTGTTGATGGGGGTAAGATGTGTGCGTCTGCATATTTTTTGCTCCGCATTGTCGATTTGTCGATGCTCCTACTCCGCGATTTTTTATTTTCATATGTGGCTTTATTCCTTGCGGAAGATAAGTCGGCTGATCCCTGTAGAACACCAAAGCCTCCTCTACGCTACGCATAGGCTGCTTCTTTGCGTTCAGATGGCCAGTCTTAAAATTCTTCAGCCAATACCAGCTATATTTGAACTGATCAGGGTTCGACATCACTAGCGCACTTGTGAAAGGCTGGGCGGAAAACAGAACCGCCGCCCCGTTAGGCTTCAGTATTCGACGCAGGTGCGTCCACATCGGTTCGAACGGGACCACCGCATCCCATTTGCAGGCAGTCGTGCCATATGGAGGATCCGTCAGTACAAGATCAACTGACCCGTCAGGTATTTCTTTCATATGCTCCAAGCAATCGCCAAGCATAAGGTTAGTGTACATCTGCATAGTTCTCTCCGATCTTCCAGTCAGAGCTAACCCTGACGTTCAGTTGTAGTTTGTTGTTCAAGGCTTCTTCTACACGTTGGAACAAAGGACCAAACCGTTCTGTGTCACCACGTTCAGTGTAGAAAAGACCCTCATCGTGGTACTGCATAATGACAGGAACACCTTCCTTGCGAATGAAGGCCAACCAGTTATCGAACACATAGACACCAGTACTCTGGTTCAATGTGCTAAAGGCGTCCTTAGTCTCTCGCAAATTGTGCCAGAAACCAGACACAGGATTTTGTAGCCACAAGGAGCCATCTTTAAGAACTTTAGTTGTCTGCCTTTTGCCAATCTCCTTGATGGACCAGTTACGGTCCCAATAGGCGTCAATGAGCTTCTTTGCTTCACCAACAGAGCAACCCAAAGCCCTAGACAACTTTGGTGCGCCTACACCGTATACGCAGCTATAATTGGCTGCCTTGTAGCCTTTACGCAGTGCTTTAAGATGCTTTGCACCACCAGCATTATACTCATCAATCTCATCTTGGGTACAAGCCCCAGCAAACTTGGCAAGGTCAAGGTGAGGGTCAAACCCTTCTTGGCTCATGGCTTCCACATAGTCTGGGTCAAGAGGCTGCATGTAGTGCCTCTTGGTAGTATCCTCAAGGCTAACCATATCTGCACCGACAAGCACATGATTGTCAGAGGGTGCCAACAGGCAAGACCGAACCTCTTTACCGTAAGGCTTATCAACACCCGGAAGGTTAGCCAAAGGCTTCCTATGCTTGAAGCGGAAGGTGTTTGTCAGCCCATCAATACGAGACCTGATCCACCAGACACCCTCAGCATCTTGTTCTGCACTGTTGATAAACCCACGAAAGATACCAATACGATGGGTCAGAACAGTCAGGCCGTCAAGGTATTCAATCGCAGGGTCTTTGTCTTTCAGAAGAAGAACAGACTCACACAACTCCCCATCCTTACGGACTTGTTCAATCTTACGCTCATTACCGTGTTCGTCTTTATCATACTTGAAGGTAACTGGTTCCCACCCAAGACCATAGAGCCAATCCTTGATCTGAGGAACTGAGTCTGGATTACCTTGCTCATACCTATCTACCACCCGTAGAGGCCCTACAGTAGCTTCTGGAAGGCCATACTCCTTGAGGGTAGAGAACCACCGCTTCCCATGCTCAGATAGCGTCCCATCTGCCTTGTAGGGCTTCTGTGGCTTATTCACCAGCTTAGTGATAGCCCTCTTAGGCATTGCCTCCGCTAGTTCTTTGGTCTTTGTCTCTTTCAGGTGCTCAAGATGCTCCAACATCTTGGTAGCCAAAGAGTAATCAAGCCGGATGCCGAGTTTCTCAGTGTCGTTAGCACATTGCATCTTGAAGGTAAGATACCGAATGAGACGAATGGCTTCATCTGACAAGGAACCGTCTGGTTTCTGCCCATACAAAGCCACTAGTTTATTGCGTAGGCGTTTCCAGAGGCGCATGTTGATCTTAACGTCTTCTTCGCACCTGTGGGTGTACTCCTCACGAGTCAGGCTATCCCAATCGGTGATCTTTGGCTTAGGAACACCAAAGGATACACCATAGGCTTCTAGGCCATAAGACAGGCCTTTCTCAATACGCTCGTAGTCAAGATACCAAGCAAGGATTAGGGTGTCTACAAGAAGGGTGTTCTCGCTAGGACGGATACCGTAAACCTTCTCAATGGCATCCAGATCGAAACGTAGGATATTGTGTCCGATAATCGCTTCTGCACTATAAATCTGTTTTATCGCGTCTAGACTATAGCCACTGGTAGGTTCAGTCATGTAGTTATCTTGCCATGAAACCACATGCACCTTATCCAGTTTATCCAAAAGTCCATTGGTCTCAATATCGAAGACAACCTCTCTCATCACCCCACCTCTGCTTCCTTAAGGATAGCTTCTAGGATTTGTTCAACAGATTTGTTTTTTGCTGCACAATAGAGGATGAACTTCATACCGATCTGATAGACCAACGCAAAATGAGCTTCATCAGCATCAATCGTCATGGTGACAGAGCCATCTTCATTTTCCAGAAGATCAACAATTTCAAAACCAGAACCTTTACTCATAGTCTTTCACCCCGTGTTTGTATCCAGCTTCGTAAGCCTTACGGATTTGTGCTTCCAGAGAACTAATGAAACTACTTAGGAAGTCATCTAGCTCGTTCACAGGCATACGTATGTTATTCCGCAACGATTTCTCGTCATGGTAGAACCAATCTTCAAACCTCATAGTCTTTCACCCCGTGTTTGTAGATGTCTTGTTCGATCATCTTGAGTGTTTGCTTAAGTCCATCTAGAGTGTCAGCAGTCAGGATAGGATCAGAAGTCCAAGACCCCTTTTTATCAAACTCTGGATAGTACTCATGGACACCATAGTACTCCTTACTACCCCAAGTCACGTGTCGCATAACCTGATAGTGCCAACTCACAGGTTCACCCCATAATACCGAAGAACAATCTTGAAGGCTTCTTCCTGCAAAGGCTCTAGTTCTTGTTGACCTTCGTTATAGTGCCACTTGAGACTGTCGATTGCAATATGGTCAATAGTATCACCAGACAAGGTTGGTCCTGAGGTAGTAGGCTCATCTTTCCATTCTGCTACGAGGTCAAGTTCTTGACAAAACACTGTTTCATAGCCAAAAATACCGTTGCTTCTGACAAGTCCAAATTCAGAAATCCAAAATCCACCACTATCACCGGAGTCGCTTTTTTCTGTTGGACCAACTTTACGACCATCACGAGTGATATAATACTTACCTTCTTCGATCTTCATTCGTTTTCTCCTTCTGTGGGTGGTTCAGGTAGTGGCATCCAATGTGTTGGCGGTGTTTTCTTAGTAAACATACAGAAGCGTTCTTGAGAAGGAACCCAATAGCTAATCGTAACTTTACCATCACTGGTTGGAACTAGGAAGTATTCAGGAACATGAACTTCACGCTCGCGTTCATCTCTGATTTTTACCTTTTTATAATAACCCTTAGGGGCAGTCTCAATAGGTTGCCACTTAGAATCCAAAATCACTTTCTCCTGTTCCTGTGCGGAGTTTGACAACAGTATTCTCCGCAATATTGTCATCAAACACACTTGAGTCGTCTGTAGTCACACCAAACCGTTCAGACACCATCGTTGTATCACGATCATACATTAGCATACCGCACGGTCCTGTCAAGGCAAAAGGACGGTTCTTAGAGGTATTCAAGTAAGTAGTGTTCTGTTCTCGTGGATCATCCGATTGCTTATCACGTTCCATCTCGATAATCATGATAGCCTCTTCTTCGATAGATGAAGCGTATTTAGTCTTACCGTCTTGGTTAACGTGAGAGATACACATGATCCCAACACCCTTACGCTTGGCAAACTCCGTCAACTTAACACCAAGTTCAGTCAAAGCGGAAGTGGCATTGTCCGTACCACCAAGGTAAGCCAATCGTTGTAGGTGGTCGATGAAGATGTACTCAGCCCCATAGACTGCTACAGCGTACTTGCATTGACGCAAGGTGTCTTCTACAGGATTCTGTGGATTAATGTCAAATGACACAAACTTACGATCACCAACTACAGCCTTAAGGGCTTCCTTAACCTCTGCTTCTGACACACCATTACGTTCTGCATCCTCTTTGGTCATGACGTTCTTACCCAGTTCGTAGGTAGCCATGGCTCGACCAGTTGTAGACTTCATCTCTTCCATCATCAAGACAGCCACAGTCTTTCCATGGTTCACTACCAGATCATGCTGTAGCATCCGAAGCATAGAGCTTTTGCCTGTACCCGGAAGAGCCTTGAATACAGTGATACCACCTTTGACTAGGCCACGATTGATTTCATTAAACCCCTTGATTGGGGTAGGTGTGTATTCGTAAGGTGTTTCATTCTCTAGGGCATCAAACCAGTCCTCTACAGAAGCTACAAACCCAGCGGGGGAGTAAGGCTTGGCTTTCCACCAAGCGTCTCTGTAAGCCTTCTGTTTGCCCTGTAGGAGGAAATCGTTGGCATCCTTAATGTCCCCATGATCCATTGTATAAATCTTGTTTGGGAACAGATCAAAGAGGGTCTCCTTGATGTGGTCTGCCTTACCATCGTTATCCAATGACAGGATGATCTTCTCGAAGCTATCCAGCCATTTGAAGCACTTCTCCCAGATGATCTTCTTTGGTGTAGCAGAAGGTAAGGATACACAAGGTGTCGTGTAGCCATTGTTTGAAAGCATCTGGTAAGCCGCCATAGCGTCTTCTTCACCTTCGGTGATGACTACAGCCTTGCTTGATCCAGCAGGGAAGTTATTCATACCAAAGAGTTCATCACTGTTGAGACCCTTAGCGGAGAAACTCTTCTCATCAATGTACCGTGTCTTCACACCACCAGACGGATAGACGTACTTCACAGCGTTAGGGCTGTGGTATTGCTTTACCCCATAGAACTCTCGTACATGACCTTTGATCCCTCGGAACTCTGCATAGAAACCATTGTTTTCGACTACAGACTTCTGCTTCTGTTCGCCAGTCACACTAAACACATCTTCCATCGTCTCTCCTTCATCCTTTAGCACCCATCGCATATTCCCCCTCTTGCCATAGAGCTTACCGTTGTAGCTAGAGGTAGCCAAAGCACATGAATGGCAATAGCCTGCGCCTTTCTCTTCGTTCCAGCTATAGGCATCACTACTGCCGCATGTTTCATCTGGACAACGAAGGTGTGTTCGTTCGGTCATCTGTTGTTGATCCTTGTGGTTCTGTCTGAGTCGCTTCGCTTCTGCAACTACAAAGAAGTTGAGTAAAATCCATACTTAAGTTCTATACTATAGTCTCTGTCCAAAGGACTTTGATTTTCTCTTCTCTTTGTCTCTGCATAAGTTCAAAACTATAGTAGTAGAAACTTAAGTCCCTACTTACTTATAGGTCTGATTTTTCTTCTGTAGTCAAGCAACTCAGAAAAGAAGGTCTCTGTGTTGCCACTATGTCACATAATCTTGTCCTTGAGCTTGTCCACAGCAGTTTGGTAGATTTGGTGGACTGCCTGCTTAGACATACCCATAGCCTTACCAACCTCTTGTAGTTCATAACCATGTAGGGCAATCTTACGGAACACAGACGCTTCCTGTTCAGTGAGTGCTTGAGTGATAGCCATGCCAAGATTTACTAGGTCTTCATGAGAGTCTTCCATGAGTTCCTTCTCAAGAGCGTCAACACCTACATACTCACCTGTTAGAGCAAAGTAGAGAGCCTTCTCTGTAGGGCTTAGCCCATCAAGAGACTCTAGGTTCTCCCATCGCCTACGAAGTCCCCTGTTGTTGTTGTCCTTAGGGACTTCGATAGGTCTTTGTCGGAAGTTTGTGTAGTCATACATAGCCTGCCTCATGGCAGTCTGGATAATATCAGGATGGTCACACCCCTTCTCTAGACACTCCAGATAGGCCAGATAGGCTTCCTGCACTAGGTCTTGCTTTTGGTCATAGGATACCTTGTAGCGGGAAGCCATGGTCTTAGCGAGGCTGTGGTAGTCGATAGGTGTGGTCAACGATAGAGCCTCCGGTCCCAATACACATTGCAAAGGATAACGTCTACGAAACTCTTCCAAGACTCTGGCATGATACCGATTGCCTCTGTCTCTAGGTCTTCTACGGTATACTCATAAAACTTTGGATCATCCAAAATTTGAAACCATTCTTCCTTTGCGTTTTCTTTTTTAGTGTAGCCTCCCTCGTACTGCAACTTCGCAAGTACAAGGCACTTTCGACCAGATGCAGGGTCAGTTACTTCGATTTCAAAGGTTTCGTCGGTCATGGGATTTCTCCTTTGATCTCTGCGAGGGTTTCTCGGGCGTTTGTCAGTGGTAGGCTTTCGCCACAGAAGTCCACGCGATGCAGTTCCTCTGTTAGTTCTTTTTCGCAGTTGTGGGTATGGAGGATTAGGTCCGCCAAAGCATCCACCGCCTTCGCCAGCTTGGCTTCAAGGTCACGCATAGCTTGCGTCCCGATCCTGTCGCACTCGGCATAGGCGTCACGGTGTTTCTCGCAAGTCGCTAGCTTGTCCTCTGAGACTGCAAAAGCACCCATATATATTTGCAGGTCGGATGCACACTGAAACAGTCGGTGCTTTAGTTGCTCAATGCGGTCGGCGGCTTCAAGACACATGTTTTCAGTGCCAAGGCCATCGGCATGGACATCCCGCAGCCGTGCGGTCAGTTCTTCGTCTGTCACTCAAGAGGCTCCATTTTGATAGATGCGTAGTCGGGCTTTCCGTCGATTAGGTTGAATGTGACAACTTCCGCATCTGGACTGACGAACAGTCGATTTCACCATCAACAATGTTGAAGGTAATGCAATGCGTGTCAAAACATGGACCTCCACGATAGAAGCTTGTGTCTTCGTTTCCGTACAATTCGATAACCTCAACTTCCGGCTCAGGACGGACGCGGTAGGCGTTTCCATCCGCAAACACAGGGAAGGTTTTCCTATACCACGTGTTGCCATCCATAACCTCAATCACCTTCCCCTCGTGGTGAGCAAGCAGCAATGCACTCTTTTCCGCATCATTCATATCACGCCATAGTTTTGGCTTGTCGGATGCTCGGGAAATGACAACCCAAGGGTGGCAGCAATATTGTAAGTTGTAAGAAAGGTAACCCTCCGGTGTTTCCATATGCACAATTGATTTATCGATTTCTACAACTTCACATGGAAAATGTTCTCCACCTTCCCATTCCTAATACAACCACCTCAACTGTAAAAATTACAACCCCAACTGGAACGACAACATTTATACAGCCAACCTCAAGTCCAGCCCTTACCACGGTTAGCTCATCAACTACGCAAAAACCACAGGAAAACAAACAACAACTACAGAAACCACAACAAGCCCTTCATCAACTTTATCAACTACGTGCCAGCAGCCGCGTTCCGTATCGTGACTGGGAAAC
>OGVT01000016.1_pt1 | contig 19954 bp, 43 predicted proteins | sample 1575831 | NCBI WGS metagenome assembly OGVT01 (sample SAMN07581542, study PRJEB24739) | freshwater metagenome | place: Singapore | collected 2015-04
GTTTCCCAGTCACGATAGGGGGTGTGTACAAAGTGACTCTTTTTACAGAAGATTTTAGTTTGGATACCGATAAAGCGAAAAATGTGTTTTATCAAAAAGGCGCTTATTACCGCGGGATTGTTAATGGCGATGTGCATTCAGTGGCTTCTTTTAATTTCTTTAATGGCGAATTTAACGGGATTGTTTCCGGAGAATTGTGGGGAAATTTGGTAGTGGGAAAATTACAACAACCCAACAATCAAACCGATTATATAGTGTATTCCGATGCCAAAATGAAAGTGGCCAACGATTGGGATTGTTATACCAAAGAAGAAGGTTACGAAATCAGTACCAACACTACTACCGCACGTGAAGTTAACAGATAATGAACTCTGACCAGAATTAGATTCGACTATGCCTTGTGCTAAAGTAATACTTGCAGGTATACCAAATTGCTTCATTTCTTGGACAGCTGTTTTCTTGAAGCGCTCAATGTATTTTTCCGCTTTTGATAATTTGCTTTTAGATTCAATTTTTTTAACAGTTTTCTTTTCTTTTCTTTCAGGTTTTACCTGTTCTGTAGCGATACTATCTTTAGTTGCGGTTGTTGGATTTGCAGTTTCAGTAAACTTACCGAAAACAATTGCAGTGATTAGTGAGATTGAAAATAGTGTTGTGAATTGCATGGGTGACTAGTTTGCGGTTGTGAATAATGGATACATTTTTTCTACTTGCTCTCTTGTTCTTGTGACTAACATTGCGTCGTGCCATTGTTTAAGCCAGCTTGTGTGACTAACCCATTGCTCATCTTGGGTAGTATAACAGAAAAGTATTCTGTACCATTTTTGTCCACCGTGTGTAAATACTTCAACCATTGCAGTGTCTGGTAAAATATAAAGCATTTCAGGCTTAAGTAACTCTGGATTTTGAGTGCTACAGACTTGGACACAATAATAAGTTTGTGCTGTTAAAGCTGTACTGACTGTAATAAAAAGTGCAATTAGTAAGTTTTTCATAATTTTTAATTTGTGTTGTTATTTAATCTATGTAAATCTAACAATAAATCTTGACACTCCAAAGTTTTTTATGAAAAAAATGATTTTTTTTTTGAAATTATGCCCAATAATAATTAAATATACGCTCTTCACCTCGCCTGCGTCTTTTATTCATTAATCGTTTAATGGCTTTTTTGTAGTGCCTGTTTTTTCTTTTATTTTTAATGTATTTGCACTGTTTACATTTACAGACGTGTATTTTAGTTGCCATTGCTCTTGGTTTTAAATGTTTTTCTTTTTCTATACCACATTAACCTAAACTGCGTACCAAGAAACATTACGTTTATCATTTTATCACCAGTTATAAGAACACGTGCTCTATAGAATCTTACCATCCATAGAGAAGGTATAAAATTGAGCAGTATGCTAATTCTATAATCAAACAGCCTGAATTTAAACTTAAGTAGAGTCATATAATGATATAAAGTGGCCTACAAAACCCATCTCTCATGAGGTAAGGAAACTCAGCCTTTTGTTTTTTGCATCTTTATTCAAACTCTTGAACATTTATATACCTAACAGATTTATTGTTTTGTTTAGCATATTCAATTTCAGCCTGAACACCTATTGATTTTTCTACTTTATCTACGCCTTCCCTTGGAATTAAAACCCAGACGTCATCAGCCCAATCTATAAATTGAAAATCTATTTTTTGCCAATAATCCCAGGTGCCCTTTACGCCATACCTTGTCAAGGGATGTGAGTGTGTTATCGGACTGAACACATTTATTTCATACATGTTAATTAGCTTTGCTGCCATGGATGTTGCCTGTTCATAACTACTTTCCTCCATTCCGCTGTATGGTATTGCCAGATAGATTTTTTTCATGGTTATAGTATTAGCCTCTATAAGAAATAACTGATTTTACAAAGATTCCTAGCTGTTCATAAGGAGTTGCAAGTTCACGATGCGTCCTGTAACCGTACTTGCCTTTTACTCTTTTTACAGTATTTAGTTGATAACCCTGTAACTCATTTTCTTGAAAGTCTCTTGTTCTAGACCATGTAGAAGTTTTAATATAGCGTCTAATATAACCACTTTCATGTAAAGAATATCGAACGTCTGTCTTGGGATCATAGAACATAAGGGTTCCATTATTTGCTTGCTGTCTTGTAGTAACTGATACCAATCCTAGGTTTTCAGCTACTGTTGCAACATTATATCTAAATGTTGCATTAAACGTAAAAGGTTTCATATAATTTATTTTTAAGTTACATTGATCGATATGCGTCTGATTGTGTCCAGCTTGTATACCACTCTGCTTCAGCTTCTTCAACTTCTGATACTGGTACCTGTTTGTAGTAAATGGTTCTGCCGAAAATAGATTTTAGATTTACCCATCTCTTGTCACCTTTGCCTCTATCGGCGCTTACTTTGTAAAAACCACCTTTGTACTTAACGATTGCTGATTGAAGATTTTCCATATTGTGTTGTTTAATTGTCATATGTAAATATACACAATATAAATGAAACCCCAAAGACTTTTTAAATTTTTTTTAAATTTATTTTGAATTTTTAATCATTCTTTAGAATTACACCTGTTTGTTTTTCTAAAACCATCCCTTTTCTTTCAATTTATTTAAAAATAATTTAAAATCTTTGACGCCATTAGAATTCATAGTCATCCTTGCATCTTTCATTGAGTCCGGGCTATTTACCAAAACACCTTTAAACCAATTCATATTGTCCCACATATCTTCTGCCCAAGGAGTGGTTGTTTTGTCTGTAAACTCAATATCAATGTCAGGATATAATGAGAAACCATCATCTTTGTAGTATTTGGATGCTTTCCACACATAGTCTTCAGTTTCATAGACTATACCTATAAATTCAGTTGTTTCAATTTCTTTTGTTTCGGTTTCAGGTTCTGTTTCTCTAACATACCAAACACCATTGATTAATATTCTATCTTCCATAATTTAATTAATTTTGACGTTTTCCGCGTTTATAAACAACAATAAAAGGATTCTGATAATGGTAAAAAACTTCGTCTAGCAGTATATTAGCTGACATTAAGTTATTTTCACGTGGTCTTATCATATATCGATAAGGTTCACTATTGTTTTTAACACGTTCAATTTCACAGCGATACTCTTCAATAAAATACATAAATTTAGTACTGTCGATCGTTGAACTTGATAGCACCTGTATTTTATAAACATGTTTATCACACTTCTCTTTCTTTTTTGAAATAGACTGCGCATGAATTAAACCTGTGCAAAACAAAAATAATAAAATTAAAATTGTGTTTTTCATATACTAATCGGTTAAACTGTTAGGTAAATAAAGAAGTGTAGGATTTTTCTTTTGTATATCAACGTTTGGAAGTCTGTTTAAAAACTCTCTGGTATCAAACCTTTGAGTTATCAAGTGGTAACCGTTTTTAGTAGGTATAATTGCTTCAACCTTAGGACCGATTGGTGTCAGACTGGTGATAAAGTTGGTAATATCAGTAACGACCTTAAAATCAAGAGTATCAATATCAACAATCCATCTTTTCTCGTTGGTTTTCAATTGACCTACAACTGAATCAAACAGGCCTTTTTGATTTTGATTACCATTCTTAATTCTTTCAGCCAATAACATCATCATATTAAGTGAAACATCCCTGTGGTTTTGTTTTTGGATATGAATATATGCTCTAGCTTTAAACATCTCGCATAATTGTTGAATTTCATCGTATCTCTTTTCCAGGTGTTCAATGTTTTCAATACAATAAGATTTAATGATTCTTACTGATTGATGATTATCCCTTTCACCTTCAGGTTGATCTTTCTTTCTTTTCAACACATATAGCATATAGAAATCACCACTTTCGGTAAAGTTCAACAGAGGTTTTATGAGTTCTAGGTTGTCTATCATGATTTTATTTTTAAAAAGGAAGTTCTTTTTCCCATTCTGCAATCGTACAGTCAGTAGAATCTAACATGCTTTCCAGTTTATCTTCAGCGCTTTTTCTTGTAGGGTGTACACTGACAACTTGTGTTAAGTAGTCATCATCGCTGTAAATCCATGTCTTTTTATCAGTAAAAATAATTGCGTACAGTTTTTCCATGTTGTTTAATTATTATATGTAAATCTAACAATATTTCCTGATACGCCAAAGTTTTTTAAGAATTTTTCAAAAGTTTTTTACAAGCCAGGGCCGATTCGAACGGTAAAGTAACCTGGGCACAATGGCACCCACAAGTGTCTGGGACCAATTTGCCATACGGTCTACACCACCTGGCTTGCTAAAACTGTGGCTATACACTCCTTCATCCTACGATAGTACGTCTACTATCTTCACGTGTAATCATTCACGATATCTAGTGCGCTTGAAATAAATCAGAGGCTAGCGGATAATCATCAAAAAACTATTTTATAAAAATTATAGGAAAAACCATTTACCGATTAACGTTCTGCGACCCATTTCGTCAACACTGTAATTAACCCTGGGTGCTAGTTTTTCAAAATCACTATATAAAACTTGACCACCGCTTGGGTATACCCATATCATCTCACAATCAAAACCGACAGGTTTTTCACCAAGCGAAAGAGACTCTTTTGAATATTCATCTTGATCAAGATCTGGTAATAAATCCAATCCTTCAATAACTGGCGATTCACCCAATGGCAGATGCGCTAACATTTTATTAATAGGTGGAATTTCATATTCCTCGTTTTTGTCTATCGCAAATAGGTAACCGTCTGTTTTAATTATTCTGTATATCATTGTGTATTATTCTCAAGCGTATTTAAATATAACTATAATTAAAATTACAATGAACATAAGTGTTACCAGTGCACTGCCTATAAAAAGAATGAGTGATTCTTCTTCTGCTCTTTCCCAGTCATGTCTATTATCATAACCTGCCTCAGCAGCAACTTCTGCCCAGTCAAATGGCTTCTCTTCTGTAGTATCTGAGATAGGCTTTTCGCTATTATCAGCTAAAGCAATCAAAACTGCTAAAATTATAACCAATGCAAGTAATATAATCATTGTGATTTATGTTTAATGGGGTTTTGTATTTTATGTAGTAGATACAAAATAACATCCTAATATGATTAGTGTACTGAATAATATGACTAGTATCATAATCAGTACTACATCACCATTTGTTACATAATGTTCATAGAATTCTCCACCTTCACCCTTGTTGAGCCACTGTTTAATTTTGTTAATCATAGAACATTAGGTTTAATTATCTATTACATGTTATCTAATTATTATATGCAAATCTAAGCAATTTGTTTGTTAAGCCAAAGACTTTTTTGAATTATTTTGAAGATTTATACATTTAAAATAGACTGAAATATACAGATATGGTCAGTCTTCTCAATGTCAGTATACAATACAGTGACATAAAAAGAGCTGTCATGTAGACAGCTCTAATAATCAACAACAACAATATATTTAGAATGGTGATCTTACCATTTTACTCATGTCAGGTTCTTTAGTTAATAATTGACCAGCTACTACTTGAAGACGAGTGCGATCATAATTATTGATCTCATAGCCATTATCATGTGTGGCAAAATGTGTTAGACCATTAATTAAATCCCAGACACTTACTCCAATTTTTGCATTTTTTAATTTACTGCTATCAAGTATATGTGTATCAATTCCTATGCGGGCAAATGCAGCTTCTGTAGATTTAATTGGAACCCAAGGCTCAATTTCGTCACGCTTAATGTCTGATACGTTTCTGATTGCGTTTTCAACCATGTACATTTCAGCGAGTGATGCATTTGTGTTACTCATTAATGTTACAGCATCTACAAAGCCTGCTGGCTGATATCTATTATCGCGTAATTCTTTTAAGTGATCCATGAATCGACCCATTTCTTTTTCGTCAAGTTTGGTTAATTTCAATTGCTCTTCAAAGCCGCGTGTAACCATTCCATTTGCACATACCAATCGATTGATGTATGGTGATATTTGGAATCCATTTTTAGGATTATTAGTAAAACTGATACCACCTATAAAATATTCGTCTTTCATGCCAGGTACATTAAATTGCATTCCTGTTGAAAATGTATTGATTGCTATTCCACCGTTATCTTGATTGATATTGAAATTTGCTACTGAAAGTCCTGAATCATTGATGACGTTTGTAATAAAATCCATTGCTGTAAGATTGGAGATAAGATTTCTACTTGTCTTGTGTACAGCTACTATCTCCATTTTTCTTGGATTAAGTACAAGTGTTACTGTTCTGTTGCCATTGCTGGCCATTACGTTTTTAATGGTGTTAATAAATTTTTGCTGTGCTTCTGGTCCTACTACCTCTTTAAAACGATCAGCAAATGCTGTAGGTACTTTCAAGATTTGCATCATGTCCTTGAAAGCTTCAGATGTGATTTTTACAACATGTCCATTGTACTCAATGGATTGGCTGTCGATGATTCTGATTTGTTGCAATGAAACTTCACGTCTAATTGGTTGAAATTCGATTGCTTCAGACATTCTCTGTGTTACAATTTTGTCTGAAAGGCTTGTTAAATTGATTGTTGACATATTGTTTATTTTTTGATGATATGTAAATCTAAGCAAAAAGATCGATACTTAAAAGTTTTTTGCTGTTTTTCTTATGGTATTTATCAGAAAAATCAGATTTGTTCAACATCCATTTCCGCGTTTTCAGCAACGCTGCTAAATATCTTGTCCCAGGCATCAGCATCTTTTTTCAATTCTTCCATTTCTTTATCTAGTCGCTGCCTGTTTTCTTCCTCTTGTACAAATCTTTCTGCGTTATAAACAACATCACCTTCTGAAGCTAAGCTGAAATACAGCTTTTTGTATACATCTCCTCTGCGATTTTTTGTAAACATCAGATAGCGCTCTTGGCCGCCTTCTTCAGTAAATCTGATCTCAAGCATACCGGTTGTATTGTGTTTAAGTTTATTGCTTCCAACAAAATTACCGCCTTTGGTCACCTGTTGTATCATTAGAAAGCTTGTATATGATTTGTTTTTATTTTGTCCCTGATTGTGCTTAATCATGAGATCAATAAGCCATTTCTCAGCTGCACCTGTTGTCATGTTTGCAGTTTCTTTAACAGCATCTTGTATTTCAACAAAACTATCACCTAGGACAAGATCATAACCTCTGTCAAGGACTTCTTCGATAATCAACTTGGTATTTTCATCTGCATACTCACCTAGGAAAAGAATATCAATGTTACCGAATTTTGGGTATCTCTGCATGTACTGGTACATATCTACTCTGCTCATTTCACCGCTTATAAAAAGTACCTTTTGCTTTTTCTTTTTTACATCTGATATGATATCAAGACAAACTGTAGATTTACCGACACCTGGGTCACCAATCACAATGTAATTTGTAGATCTTGGTATACCACCAGCATTACTAATAAGTTTATCAACTGCTTTGCCGGTGGGCATTGTTTCAAATACCTTTTTGTCAAATTTAACTTTACTAAGTTGAACCAATTCAATTTGTTTGGAAATTGTAGTTTTAACAACTTGCTCTTGTTGTGTTTTTGGTTTGCGGTTGCGATTTCTTACTTTTGTCATGATTATTGTTGTTTGTTGTTGATATGTAAATCTAAGCAATGGGGTTGACGGGCCAAAGTTTTTTGTTAAAAACCTTGGAGAATTTCTTCTCTGTATGTGACTAAAGAGGTCAACTCAACTGTATCGCATTCGACTTTAACAAGGAACTCTTCCCATACTTCACGTGATTCTTGAAACAATAGATGTAAATGATTATTGTCAGTATAATCAATTTTGTAAATTTTAACTGTTTCTAGAGTTTCTGTGTCAATGATGTTGAAATTTGCTGTCTTTTTCATGTTGTTGGTTGTTTAATTATTATATGTAAATCTAAGCAATTGGTTTGACACGCCAAAGTTTTTTCTGAAATTTCCCACCCCAAAAGCCCACTTTTGTGGGCCTGGGAAAACAACAATCAACAACAACAATTATAATATTTCTAATCTTATTTTACCCATAACCATCCAGTCTATCTTGTCGAGATCAAATCTTTCTTCAAGAAATTCCTCTACACCGTATGGATCAACTCCTTGATAGATGATGGTTTTATTGTTTGTGTAGTCAAGTACAGTTACTGCTACTTCATATTCATAGCCTTCTTCAAAATCATACTCATCTCCTTCCATTTCAGGCCAGTACTCTTTAATTAAATGTTCCAGTTCAGGAAAACTATCGATGTCAAAGCCTTCTCTGTACATCCAGCTTGCTAAATCTTGGCCGCTTTCACCATGTATTACATGTACCTCAATTTCGGTCTGACTGATGGGCACAGCTAATATACCAATCTCGTGCAGTTCTATGCAGGCTTTAACAGGATCTTGTACATCAAATATTGTAATGGCTTCACCGATACGCGGTCCTCTTTTCTCATATTCAGATACAATTCGTGACTCATTTTCAAGCGTTTTTTGTAAACCACTTTCCACATAACCAAGAGCGATATTGATATCATGAAGTGTAACGCTGTCAGGTATCTGTTTAATAACTTTCCAGATGTTTTTTTCAACCTGTTCTAGATAACCAGTACGTTTAAGATACGTTTGATAGACACGGACTCTGTGACGTTCATTTCGTGTCCATTCTTTCCACCATTTCATAGGCTCTACACCTATTACATCTTCGTATATCTGTTCTGATGTATATGTACCTGTCAGGGGTATTTTATTGATAAATTTTACTGTTCTGTTAAACAGTGATTTTTTCTGTCTCATGTCTTTTTGTTTGATGATATGTAAATCTAAACAATATATTTGATATCTAAAAGTTTTTTGACAATTATCTCATGGAATTTAATAAATCTTCCAGATCAGATGCTGCAATCAAGGTAGATAAAAAGTCATAACCACCAATGTGCCAGTCTATGATCTCATCCTGTTCAAGTTGTCTGTATTTTTTCCAGTCGTATATTGTAAAAAATATATCGTCAGCAGTTTCACAGTTCCATGATTTCTGTACTTTATTGTCTCCGCTTGGTGTATTGTGTGTTGGTTCACCAAGAGCCTGTATCAGTTCAGTCAATGTAGCTCGTACTTTTACATCATAGAAGCTGGTCGAGCCTAATTCTCTAGTTGTTTTCTTTATCATGTTGTTCTTTATTTTAATAATATCTTCTTGAAACCCATTCATCGGTGCCCAGTGCTGGTGCATTTCCGTTTTCGTCAAGTTTATTATAGATAAAGCCGTGGTATGCATCTGCAGCATGGAGAACTTTTTCAATCATGGTGATTATGCCAAGCTTTTCCAGCATTGTGTTGTTTTCGTTTGCTAATTGATAGTTTGCATAGTCTTTAATCAGGTCGACCTTTACTGTTTTCTTTTGCTTTTGCTTTTTCATGTTGTGTTGTTTTTTAATTACATAGTAAATATACAACATTTCCCTGAAACCAAAAAGTTTTTGGAGAGCTTTTTCAAAAGTTTTTACACCAGGTTTTTTAGCTCTTGTGTTGGATAAGATTCCTTGAAGAACGTTTTAATGATATCATAGCTTGAAACTATACCTACCAGTTCGTCGCCATCAATTACAGGAATTGCATGAAAGTAGTTCTCTAAAAAAATTTCAGCAGCAGTTCCTATTTTGTCAGCAGGACCAATCTTGACAACGTGTCGTGTCATCAGGTCTTCTGCCTTAAAGTTACTGAATAGATTTTTATTGAAAGTCTGTGCACTTTCTTCACCTTCTATTTTAGATTCATGTATGGCTTTGTAAAAATCAGTTTTGCTGATAATTCCTACCAGGTCTAGGTGACGAACAACAGGTATATGATGTATGTTGTGTTGTTGAAAAATTTCATTCACCACTTCCAGTGAATCTGTAGGAAGTGCTACAATTAACCTTTTTGTCATTATTTCCGATACCGGACGATTCATTATTTCTCTTACGTGTTTGTTCATGATTTTCTATTTTTGTTTTTGCAGTCAGGACAGGACTTGAACCTATATTGTTAGAGACATTGGTGCGTTCCTGCCTTTAATCTAACATGGTACTCCTCGCCTACCATTGCGTCTACCAATTCCGCCACCTGACTGTCGCCTAGTGATTAAACAAATAGGTTGACATCGCTGATAAAGCGATTACAAACAATCCACCGGCAAGAATACCCATCATAAAAACGCCGGCGATTAAATTGCTTTGACCATTACTTTCTTTCTCTTTCATAATTTATTTATTTTTTTATTTAGTTTTATTACCTTTTTCTTGAATTCAGATGTGTGGTTTATCAGCGGGTGATCCAAATCAATTTCACCAAATTTATTCTTATCAATATCAATTCGTATACAACATTTCACCACATCAACATCATTTAATACACGTTCTTCCATTTCATCGTTTTTGGGAATAAATTTAATATCATTTAATGAATTCCAACCCTTTAGACAAAATGGTTTTACCCTATAGTTGTGTTTCAACCTATCCCTATCAAAAACCATTCTTATACCTCTATTCATTAAATAACGGTAGTCTCTGGTCATATACACACAGGGCTCGGTTATCCTGTCATCCCTGAAAATAAACCCATTATCTAAAATCGATTTTAACCTTTTTAAGTTTAGTACATTGTGATATAATTCCATAAGATAAATCTAATTAAATTTTACGACAACAGAGCCAATCCACAAAACGTTATAAATCATTTTTTATTCTAATGCCAAGTTATAAGGGACGAATTCTTTTTCCATGTTATATGTTTTCAATTTCTTGTTTAACTTCTTGCCAGTAATTTAATGCTTCTTCCATTTGTGCTTCATAATAGTATTGATGTGTTGCTCCACAATCATCCCAATCAACATTAGATGGATATCTTGGTTCTGAATTTATTATCTCATCAACTGCTATTAATGCGCATTGCATTATATCTCTATACAAGTCAATAGGATAATCGCATTCTACCCAATTAAATTCTTTTCTGAACCTATCAAATAATTCTTTTGCTTTTTCTTTTGGTGTCATATTATTCTGATTTATAGGTTTCTTTATAATACTGTTCTTCTTGTGGGTCTTGAAAATTACTTCCTTTAGCCATATACCAACTATCTTTTACTGCCATCATTATCTGCTCCTTTTCCATTTCTAAAGCTACTACAGCCAATCCTCTTAAAACTTGCATCTCTTCGGGTAAAGATAGTTTTAATCTGTCATACAACCATTGTACTGCTGTTTGTTTCTTTTCCATGTTATTATGTGTTGTTTTTAATAAATGTATTTTCCAATCCACAAAGTTAAACCATCATGCCTTCTTGTAACAGATGTGTATGTTTTGTTATCCACTTCATTTCCTTGCCTAAAAGCAATAGGATATTTTGGTTGTGAAAGGAATTGTATTATTTCATTAGAATTATAAAATATTCCTGCATATTTACCTTCATTAAATTTTAGTATTTGAGCCATTTTAATAGCCATTCTCAAATCTTCATCAGTCCATTTATATTTTTCCTTGGCTTTGTTGTAACCTTCTATAAATCCTTCTCTTAATAAAAGAGTTGTATCCAATCCTTTCATTGGTTGATACAAATATGGGAACTCTCTTTCTGATATTTTCTCAACATCATCTTCTTGTTCAAGTGGTGGTAGTAAATCAATACCCTCTAATATTGGTGAACTGTTTAGTGGTAAGTGAGCAATAACTTTCTTAAAAACATCACCTCTTTGATTATAATAGTCATCAGCCTCTTCAACTAACTTTACATAACCTCTTTGGATGTTTATCCTATAATCGCCTTCTTTAATCTCTGAATCATCTACAACAAGTAGATAGTTGTCTGTTTCGATAATTTTGTGAGTCATAACTTGTGTGTGTTTAATTATAAAGTAAATCTAACAAAAGTTTTTGATAACCCAAAGCATTTTGACAAAAACCTTTTCACGAAACCAGCAAACGGGTATAAGACCAGGCCGATCCGCCCAATTTGCGCGCGTGACGCACCCGTGCGTGTTGGACGGGACCGTATAGGTATCACCGGGTTAGAAAACGGCAACGGGCAGAGGTCCAGGTTTTCGGGACAGGCAATCTGGTAGTTGTACAGGTATATTCCGGTGTGCCTCTAGGGGTTGTTTCAGTGTCTCCTGGTTGTTATACAGGTATGCCTCTAGGGGTTGTTCCCTGTAGATTTAATCCCCCTCTGAACTGAAACAGGTGCCCTACACGCGCCTCCGCCCGTGCGCGCATACTGTCCGGGCTCACCCCCCTGTGCCAGCCTTATACTGGCTGGCACCTTCTGGTCAATGTGGTCGGTCTTTATAGTGTAGATGTGGTCCAGGCATCGGTGTGTCCCAGTGATACCAGGTACTCACGGCATGCGTTGATAAAGTTTTCTCTTGTCCATTGCTTTTGCTGGTTGCGCTCTGGTACCCAACGGCCTACTCGGGATTTGGTGTTTAAGTCTTCGATATCAAAGATGTGGCGTACACTTTGGCTTGGACGTTTAGGATCAATGGTTTCTCCAGGTGCGGCGTGATAAAAGATTACTGTCATGTTGTTGAAATTTTATGTTGTTTAATTATTATATGTAAATATAAGCAATGGTGTTGACGGGCCAAAGCGTTTAGGGGATTATTTTTGAAATTAATTGGTTTCAAAACAATGGTACTCGCTGTAACCGTCGTAGCTCTTAACTGTTTCGCCATTATAGGTAACGTCGCTTAGACCAATTACGTAGTTTATGCTTTCCTTGAATCCATTAAGTATAACTACTTTTACTCCGTTTTCTTTTAGTTCTTTTAGCTTATCCATTGTGCTGTTGTTTAATTATTATATGTAAATATAAGCAATGGTGTTGACGGGCCAAAGCGTTTTGTGGATTATTTTTCAAGATTTTTGTATTTTTCCAGGCAGGTTGGGCACCCAATCTCTTTGACTTTCTCAATGGCGGCCCAATTGGTGGAGAGGGCGGGTGTACCGCAAAGGTTGCCTTGACCTGATTTATAGATGTGGGCAGTGTTGCTCCAAACGTTTCCTTTATTACCAAAAATGCTGTAGTTGGGTTTAAGATTTGCTGTTTTCATATTGTTGTTGTTTAATTATTATATGTAATACATTTCGTTTTGGTTGTGGGCAGCTACCTTCTGGGCGTCAAAGTTGTGGTTTCTCCAGCAGAATTCATTGAGGCTTAAATTGTGTCTGCGTTCTGAGATGGTACCAGGGTATGCTGTAATCTGGACCACTTTAGATGATATGCGGGTAATTTTACCGGTGTAGATCAGGTTATAGCTACCGTACTCAGCTTCTTCACCAAGGATAAAACTTCTACAGAATTGACCATTCTTGTAGATCGCGATGGCTGATTTACCAGTTAGTTCTACTTGATATTCTGTCTCTCTTGATGGGTATCTTTTTCTTGCTTTAGTGTATACTGTGATTTTCATATTGTTGGTTGTTTAATTATTATATGTAAATCTAAGCAATTGGGTCGACAATGTAAAGTGTTTTGCAGAAAAATCTCAAAAAAAATCCTGCCCCATTAAAACAGAGCAGGACAGGGCCAGTGTCCAGGGACCCGGTGTAAGTACACCCTCCGGGTTTGTGTGGCGCGATTGATACAGGGGAGGGAATCGAACCCTCTACCATTGGGTTATGAGCCCAAAATGCAACCACTACACCTCCCTGCAATTGTTGTTGACCCGCCTGGATTCGAACCAAGACAGACAGAATCAAAATCTGTAGTGCTACCGTTACACCACGGGTCATTGTATGCTTGTCTTTCCAAGCGGTCACCAATTTTGATGGGCTCATCGAACAGTCTTTAAACTGTTCAGCACTTGAGATTGGAACTCCTTGTAGCCAGGACAGGATTCGAACCTGTAAATTGTAAAGGGGTTACGACCTTACTAATTCTATTTTTGCGTCTACCAATTCCGCCACCTGACTAAAACAAGATGTGTGGAACCCATCTGACACTTACGCATCTTGTAGCCTACTTATCTAGATTAACGCCGTTACTACTGGGGCATCGTCTTGTTTTTTGTAGTCAGGACAGGATTCGAACCTGTATGAATAATGTTGCTTGACTTGGGAATGTCCTCCAGTAACTTCTTCTTGTCCCATTTACTTAGCGTCTACCAATTCCGCCACCTGACTGATTTATTCTGTAATATCAATTTCTTCAAATTTAGCTATTGTAACTCGGTCCCAACCAATTGCATCCCAGCTTTTGTATTTGCCTTCTCCATAAAACTCTCCTTCCTCTAATACATCACCATATAGTGGAGTTGATTCAGCTATTTGTTTACAATGAGCCAATGCCTTTTCTTTATCAAGGTAAGTAGCAACGAGGTCATATCTTTGATGACCATGTTTGTCTTGTTCACCGTTAAATACTTGATATGCTTTCATAATTTTTAAAGTTTAGTAGTCAGGACAGGATTCGAACCTGTAATGTGGTGCTCTTAGGGCTTAAGCGAGTCCCAGCCATAGGGTTAACACGTGCCTCGGTCAAATCCGATTTTTGTATCTCCACTTCCCAGCGTCTACCAATTCCGCCACCTGACTGTGTATGTTAGAGCAATTTCATTCTCATCTTAGCTCTCTTTTCAATTAACTTTTTTATTATATGCAAATCTAAGCAATTTGTTTGACGGGCCAAAGCTTTTTTTGAATTATTTTGAAGATTTTTCTTTAATCATTTCCAGTGCTGTTTTTATTCCTCCTCCGAGATATCCTACCTCAAATGCTAATTGTGCAACCAGTTCAGATGAGTATTCTTTTGCTGCGTTGTTGGCATTGGTACTGGTTTGATTGAGTACTCTTTCTATGTCTGTTAATAATGCTTGTAGTTCTTTCTTTTTCATGTTGTTGATTTTAGTTTTTTACGAATGCTTTACAAGACCAATTTGTGGCGTTAACTGCGGCATATTGTCTTTGATCATATAGATTGGTATCGCTCCAGTTTTGATTGATATCTGCTACTGTCATGTCTTCAAACATCTGGTGATCCATGAGGAGAATGGTTTTACCTTTTCTGGCAAATACTGCTAACCAATGATCTGTACCGTTTGCTCTATATTGGATTGTTTGTAGTGCACCTTTTTTGAAACTTCTGAAAACATCTATTGCACGCTTCCATTGTGGTCCTCTTTCCCATTTTTGTATAGTACCAAGGTCGTCTACTGTGGTCATGAAACCAGCTCTGACTTTTACTATTGCTCTGAATTCTCCAGCTCTATCGTTGATGTAGTCTACTGGTGTAATGTGGGTAAGATTTGTGATGTTGCTCATGTTATTAGTTGTTGTGTTGTTTATTATTATATAGTAAATCTAAGCAATTGGCTTGACGGGCCAAAGTGTTTTGCAGAAAATTCTTAGAAAAAATAAGCATTCCATGCGTAAGCTATAGGTCTCTTGTACTGGACTCCAACTTTACTTGCAGGCTTCTTGGTGTACTCACTTTGTAGACTTTCAAAGATACAATGGTCTTTGCATATTTTAACCAATTTAGCAGAACCTGTAGGTGAAAAGTTTTCTGATACTCTTTTACCGATAACTGATTTTAGATCTTGGATTTTTGAAGTTGTCATGTTGTACGTTGTTTAATTATTATATGTAAATCTAAGCAATTGGGTTGATACCCCAAAGCTTTTTTTGGACTTTTTCGAAGATTTTTGAAACAAAGCCCCTCTAACGCGCACGTGGACCGCGCGATCTATATAGCATGTACAGGATGTGTACTTCACATAATATTTTTTATAGGACCTCCAGAATACAGTGCTGGACTTAGTCCACTGGTCTACTTAACATAATATATGTTATAGGACCCGACCGGGGGAGGGGTTCTTTTATAATGTGTTGATTGTCAGTGGCTTAGCATTTTTTGTGGACTTTTTCTGAGAAAACTTTTTTTTCTGCAAAACTTTAGTTAGATTTACATTATAATAATAAACAGCACACCATGAAAGAAATGTTTGAAACCTTTAAAGAGCTTTACAAAAAAGATCCAGCTGAATTTGTCAAAACAGCCTTGACTGCAATTGCTATATTTGCATTTGGTTATATTGGTTTGTATATAGCAGCACTATTAGATTAACAATTTAAATCTTTTAAAATGAATACTGCCAAAGAAATAAGGGCAAAAAATGTTGAAAACAGTAAAAACATCATCAAGAATATCGATATAAGTGATGCGATGACTGTAAGACTATACAGTAAAAGTCGAACAAGAGGTGAAGTCAAGTTTAAGAAAAAACGCGATACACTGAATTTTAAAAGCACGGATGATGCCAATGATGCCATCAACAAGCTTGTAGATGCTGGTGTTAAAATCCGTAAAGTTGAAATCATCAGCCAGGATAACAGTATACTGGCAGTATTTAAACCAGAGCGGATCAGGCTTACACCTACACAGGATGACAAGCTGGCCAAGAGAGAAGAGCGTGAACAGGCCAAAGCTGAAAAGGCCAGATTGAAAGAGATTGAACTGTCTGAGAAAAAACAGGCCAGAGAGCTGAAAAAACAGCTCAAGAGTGCTGCAAACTCCTACAAGTCTAAAGCTGCAAAGAATATAGCAGCTGAAGCACTTGCCTAGTCTCTATATACCGGTGACCGGCATCTAAAAAGAGTCACACAGGGCCTATGGCTGCTACCAAACCCGGTAGCAGCCTTTTTGCATGTATACTAAAATTTTTTCAAAATAATCCCATAAACACTTTGGCCCGTCAACCCCATTGCTTATATTTACATATGATTAAAAACAACACACAAACACACAACACCATGACAACTTACAATGAATACAAAGCAATCAAAACAGTACAAAATACATTAGTTACTGAATTATCAACTATCATCAATAAATTACCAAAAGATGCAACAGGAATGATTCAAGAAAATGTTAGAATGACTGAAGAATATAAATCATTAAACATCCAGTTTGAAAGAGAATTTAAAAAATTACAGGATATAAATATTTTTGGAAATAAAAACTTTAAAAAAGAAATTTCTAAAGAACGTAAAGAAAAAAGAAAAGAAAGATATAACTAATAAAATATAGGTTTACGGTCATTTAAAAACCGTTTTTATTTTTTTACTTTTAAAACACACACACATGAAAAACATAACACTTAAAAAGCAATTCGAAGCATTTAAACAAGGTCAAATCGTTGACAATACCGGTGATAAAAACTGTTGCTTTAATTTCTACGACTGGTTCTGTAAAGATACCTCACTGGAAAGAAAAAGCAAAAAGCTTTATAAAGCAGCAATCAAGTTCTGCGAAACTTTTAAAGTAGACCTGGACAAGCATTACGTCTTCTTTAAAAACAACTGCCCAATGAGTGGCCGCCTATATGATGATTTCAGAATTTGTGATATTGAATCAGGCGATGTAGTCTATAATGTTACACCAAAATCAGGCCATACCGGAGAAGCTGAAATATACTTCAGAGGAAATGGATTTAATGAACCGCTCCATTCAGGTTTAAACCTGAGATCAATTTATAAAAATCTTTAAGAAAAGTCCACTGGACACTTTGGCCCGTCAACCCCATTGCTTATATTTACATATCATTAAAAAACAACACAACAATGGTACATGAATTTATCCAAAACGAAATGAGCTTAAGAACTAAATTAGTAGAAGACATCAATTTCAGAAAAATCTGTATTAAGGTTTGCAAGCAACTGGGTATAAGTGCAAAAGAGTGGAATGCAAATAAAATGGCAATTTGTCTGTATCTTGCAAATGAGGTTATAGCAAAAGATAACAGAGAGAATGGTGAACTAAGATCACTGTTAAATTGCCAAAAATAATCCACAAAACACTTTGGCCCGTCAACCCCATTGCTTATATTTACATATCATTAAAAAACAACACAACATGACTATTTCACTTATCATCAACAGCCACTTAAACGACGCCAGAATTGAAACCACCATCAATCCTGAATTGGCAGCCAAAAGAATCCAATTTGTACAAAAGGTGCTTTCACTATACCCAGACACCAATAGCAGATTAGACATAGAAGAGCTTGATCAGATCTGGAACGACCTGTACAAACCCCAATACACGGTTACCAGATCCGCACACAGTATAGCCATTACCCACAAAAAGGTCAAATAGCATACCCGTATACCAATCATCAATCTCATTAAACAGTCTCCGCATGACCAGTACTAAAACACAGAAACTACTCACTATATCCGCACTTGGCCAATTAGCCATAACCCAAAACCAATACCAACTGCCCTTAATAGATGGAGTCCAGCTGTCAATACAAAGAAGACATGGAGAACTCTATATAGTTGAAATGACCAGCAATCGTAAACTGCCCTGGTCAGAATTACCAGATGAGCTGCTTGATCGCATCATCAGAAACCTGTCACTACGCCTCATGATCAATCAACCCCACCTGCTTAACTAACCCCGGTGACCGGTAGCAATATAGCCACCGGGATATCCCGAGAAATCCTGAAAAGTCCGAAAAGCTTGGGAAAACGCCTTAAGACTCCTAGTTGTTAGGGTGGTCCAGAGGAAGCATGGTCACTCAAACTTTGATTATTTTGATTATTTTGATTATTTTGATTATTTTGAAACTTTGAATATTTTTAAAACTGATCAAATAACTGTTACTTATAATATGCCCCATATAGGAAAAGGCGTTGCAAGTCTGTCGGAAATGAGATACCGGCCCGGGAACTGCCCCGCCCGCGAGTGCAACCCGCACCCGCTCATCGCGATCTATATAGCCCGCGAGACTTTTTACCCCCGGGCGGGAACTGAAAAATTTTTTGGCCGGCCCGGACTCCGAAAACCCTCAGTTGGTTTTAGATGGTTTCAGTGTTGATAAATAGCCTATAGAAAAACTGATAAAAGCTTTGGCGGGTCAAGCCAATTTTTTATATTTGTATAGATAAACAAAAACATATAGTTATGAAACACTTAAAAACATTTGAAGGATTCTTGAACGAATCAAGCGGGATATTAAAACGTGCTGGAGTAAAGAAAGCACTTGCAGATGCAAATCGTATCATGGACAAGGAAAAAGGATATGAATATGATACACTGGAAGATGCTGCACTTGACATGGAACAAGCCATAGATGCAGGAGTAGAAGATCCTGAAATTCTTAAATGGCTTGACAAATACGGTAACCATTAAAAATACTTAAAGCATGAAACACTTAAAAACATTTGAAAGCTTTTTAGTTGAAAGTTCACAAGATGCGTATGGAAAGATTGATGCATTACCAACTGGAAAGATTTTTAGTGATGCAAAAAAGATTGATGGTATTTTTAAGAAAAGTGGATATACCTGGAGTGAAGTAATAGAAGCCTTTGAAAAAAATAAAGAGTCTGCAAAACCGCAATCTATAAATATTAAAGACATCAAGATTACGCAACCTAATATTCAATCGGAGAAAGTAAAAAAGATGATTGATGACATAGATAAAGTTCCTCCTATCAATGTCGTTCAATTTAAGAATGGAGAAAAAGCTATTTATGACGGGCATCACCGCTTAGCGGCAAATTGGGCACTAGGAGAAACCAAGATTAAAGTTAACCTGGTTAAATTATAAAATAAAAATAATATGAAACACTTAAAAACATTCGAGAGCTTTTTAAATGAAGCGCAAAACACTGGTTTGTCAGTAGCTGATTTTGATGAGTATGTAAACCCTGACTATGTTGAGGTAACACTATCAGATGGTCGTAAATTGGAGATAAAAAGAAAGGCTGTGAAAGGCGGACAAAAAATGTACCAAACTATTTTACAAGCTTTAGATAGTTATAAATCTAATCCCAAGGCAAAGACCTTTATGGATAGTTTAGTAAATGCAATGATAAATAATTTAGATTAAAAAAATAAAAACCATGAAACACATAAAACTATTTGAACAATTGGCTAATGAAGGCAAAGAAGCCAGTAAAATTGTTAATTTTCTGCAGAACATGGCACAAAAGGGTTGGAAAAAATTTGATATTTCTTCCGGTAGCGA
>OGVT01000017.1_pt1 | contig 19783 bp, 38 predicted proteins | sample 1575831 | NCBI WGS metagenome assembly OGVT01 (sample SAMN07581542, study PRJEB24739) | freshwater metagenome | place: Singapore | collected 2015-04
GATATTATTCACAATGGCAATATGAAAATCGAGTATGATATAAAAAGAGATGGAGATGTTCCATATCTTGTAGCAGATACAACATTCATCAAGGACCATCTAAATTTTGTTCCTAAATATAATTTAGATGATATTATAAAAAGCATGAAATAAATTTTCAAAAGGCGCCGGAGTGAAAAACCTCGGCGCCTATATACTAGTAAGCAAAAGTTGCCACAAAGAGCAACACAGGAATTGGGGCTGAACCCTGGTCGTAAGCGGTACGTTACATCGCCCGTAGGTGCAATGCCTACTCTAACAAAAGGAGCGGTGAAACGTGGCAAACAATCCAAGCCAACTCAAACCTGTATTCCAGACTGCGGATGTACCAGCTGGCCATACAGTCACGCCTGCTTCTGAAATTCCTAAAACAACAATAAGAAAGAAGGAAAAACAAATGTATAACGATTTTAAAACCCATTACCTTATGGGATTCAAAGATGGCCTAGAAATCGGTATTGATAAGGGTTATCAATTAGCGGAAGCATGGTCTGCCAATACATGGACAAACTGTCCGAATACTACACCCATGCTAGTAGAATCAGTTCCTTATACTGAGGAAATCAAGTAAAAAAAGACTTGACAGGAAGTATTCGCTGTGCTATACTCTGTATTAACAATGGAGATATGTATGGCACTATTACCAGTCTACTATACTACCACTAATCTTAGGAAACGTAAGTCTAAATCCACGAATACTTCCGAACATGACAAGTGGCTAGTAAAGATGGGATTGTCAACAAAGCAAATCAAAGCAAAAAAGGTAAAGAATACTTCCTGGAAGTCGGAATATTCAGAAAGTCTCAAGGTTGAGAGGTCTACTAAACAGCATGACCGCTCCCTACGGGAGACCTGTAACGGTAATACTAACAACCGTTCCATTATGTCTAATCTTCACAAAGAGACGGAAGAGGTGCGTGAGGAAATCATGCGCAAGGCTTCACGCACCGCTCCCTTGTATTCCAAGGGTGGATATCAATACATAGTAGATGGAACTGATTTATCAGATGTGGGGAAAAAGAAATGAGTAAGAAAGCAAGACGCAGGCCGTCATGGCGTAAAAATCCAGTTTTCTATGTTCATCTAATCAATAGTGAAACTGGTGAACTATTTGAGACGCTTCGTTTTAAGAAGAATAATGCAGTCTTCTTCCGTATGATGAAGAAACACGGGCCAGAAGAAATGGAAAAAATACTGGTTCAAGGTATGATCAATCTAGCAGATAGGACTTTGAATGATCACTCACAAGTTTCACTTTAAGCCATGGTACCGTAACCTTATCTCACGTAAAGATACGCCAGCACAATACCGTCAATATGAATGGATTGTTCGAATAGCACCTCCATATGCTAGACCTTATACCAATAAGGTGGTCTATCCTGGTTATGCCTTCCTTATTAGAATTGCTAATAAGCGTCGTCCTAAGGTAACTAAATAATAAACATGCTGAAAACGTGGCACGAAACAAAACCTTTCACTTTTGGATCGGTGTTTATATTCATCTATATGATGATACCGATCTTTGATAGGGCATTCATCTATCCGAAGATGCGTCCGAATTGCGAGAACCAAATGGAACAGGTGAAATCATGCGATCAGTGGATCACAAAGAAGGATACGGAGCATGTTTCAGAAAGTCCAAAAACCTTTAGAAGATTGTCTAGGTGAACTTCAACATATCGCTAACTCTAGCGGTAAAGATAGAGAAATCCTTTTGACAGACCTTAAACTAAAGGTAAATATAAAGGACATCGAAAAAGTGGTTGCCATGTGCGACTCCTTGGTGTATTATTATGAGAAGATATACGACAAATAAGGAAACACTATGCTTACAGTTATGATTGTGATGGGACTTATTCTTTCCATCATTGTGAATGTTGCTTCATCCTGTTATGTCTGCTATAATGTGGTGATTGAACCGGGTAAACCCAATCATACTCTTTATACAATCTCAGGAATTGTATTGCTCAATGCTCTTGTTCCTTTTATGTTTGGTGCTCTTGTTGGTCTGTGGTATATCTAATGTATGATTCCGTCATTGAGTTGATTGTTAACTGGTCGTTCTGGTTCCTTCTAGGAACGATAGCGGCATATGCTTTCTTTTCACTATTGGAGTATATCAATGGAAGAGACAGTTAAACAAGATCGTGAATTTATGTTAAGGATGGCAGAAGATGTCTGGGAAAAGTGCAAAGGTTATCCAATTCCCGATTGCTACTCGGAAGAAGATAGACTATCAATCTTTGAACGATACTATCATAGAGCCGTTGCACAATCACAAGGCGAATGAATATTGGCCTACGGTGCTTGGAGTGTTCGTAGGTCTATTATATGTTTCGCTGCTATTTCTACTTTGAGGAAGAATATGGACGAAGAAACAGTTATTGGCATCCAAAAGATGCGAGAGACTATGAAAGAACATAAACCCAGAACCATCTATGATGTTATGGATGAACGTGACGATTATAAAGAGGAACGAGACGCATATAAAGAAGCATTGGAGGATATTCTACGGGCACATTCCGTTGGTAGAATGATTGAGATTGCTAGTAGAGTTCTGAATGAGAATAGAAAGTGGTCCTTGTAAGGAGAATATGATATGAATACCTTGAATTGGCTTGAAAAGGAAAAGAAGAACATTCTGACAAATGAAACTAAGAATGAGGATAAAAAGTGATGACTGATAAGGAACTATTCGCTCTAGCCCATCAGGAACTTGAAAAGGTCAAGATGCAGGAAGAACTCTCTAAGATGCTAACCGAGCATATTAAATATATGAGTGTGACGCAGCGCCCGAGCATCGTCTTGAACCGCTTTGATTGTGAAATCCTGATTGAGGCTTTGAACTCTTAATGAAAGAACTGGTCTTTGCCCTTATCTCAGTTTGCCTTAATACAGGTGAATGTGAAAAGCACCAGATGCGTGTAGAAACAAAAGTATGTAAGTTAGGAACTGTTCAGGCACAAGTGCCGCAGAACGGTGAATGGAAAGATGCAACGGTGACATTCAAATGCTAAACTATCTTATTCCAGTTGTTATGTTCTGTATTCCTATGCAGAACCCAGAAACCGGACAGTTCAATGCTTCCAATAATGAGAAGATATGTTCCGGACAAACCAAGATTTACGAAGAAGTCCTAGATCCTGTAGCCACTCCAGCACAGTGTCTAATCGAAGGAAATCTTCGTGCTGTCAAATATATGCAGGAATTTCAGCAGGAACATCCAAATAAGGAATTGGATTTCCGTGTAGTGTGCAAGCGTTCCGATCAAAAGACTTGACAAACGCCCGGTCTTGTGGTATACTCCGTAAATAATGATGATTGATGTGAGGAAAGATGACCCAGTTTCTACAGAATGGTAAAGTATTCCGTCCTAGCGACGAAACGTCGATGTGCGTCCATAAGGTCCTTCCGACTGGTAATTTTACCATTGCTAAGGATCAGTTTGAGAATATGTTTTTCGAGCGAGTGGATGACTTTGCCCAGCCAGGTAAACTCTATGGTGACACTATTCGCCATACCAACCGTATTCTCAATACGTTTCTAAGCCGACCAAATGCTACTGGTGTCCTCCTTGCAGGTGAGAAGGGTTCTGGTAAGACTATGCTGGCCAAGAACCTTGTGATTACTGCGGCACAGCAGCATAACATCCCGACGATTATTGTTAACCAGCCTTGGGCGGGTGATCGTTTTAACAAGTTCATCCAGGACATTAACCAGCCTGCTATCATCCTTTTCGATGAATTTGAAAAGGTGTATGATCGTGACACACAGGAAATTATGCTTACTCTACTAGATGGTGTTTTCCCATCTAAGAAGCTGTTTCTACTAACCTGTAACGACAAGTGGCGTGTTGACCAGCATATGCGTAATCGTCCTGGCCGTTTGTTCTATTCAATTGAGTTTACCGGTCTTACTCCTGCTTTCATTGAGGAATATTGCCAGGACAACCTCGATAATAAGAAGCATATCAGCCGTGTTGTAAAGATTTCTTCTCTATTCGATGTCTTCAACTTTGATATGATGAAGGCTCTTGTAGAGGAAATGAACCGTTACAATGAAACACCAGAACAGGCATTGGAACTTCTAAACGCTAAGGTTGAATATGCGGGTGCGGGTAAGATGCTATATGCCGTCATTCTAAAGAAGAATGGTATTGTCCTTCCTGGTGCTGATAAGAACTGGCAGGGTAATCCACTTCTACAATCGGTAATGATCGACTACACCGTTAGTCGTCTGCTTACACCTAACTACAACCGTGCTAATAATGGTGTTAATCCTGTTCAAGTATTGGTTGATGGACTTGACATGAATGACGATGATGACATTGAGGTTTCGGTATCCTTCGCCGCTGAGGATCTTGTGGATATGGATCCAATTGCTGGTACCATGACGTTTGTTAAGGGTGAGTTTGAATTGACTCTTACCAAGCATGTAACCAAGAAGGTTAATGTCTTCGACATGGCCTTCTAAATATAGATGTATTAATGTTTAGGAGAATTAAATGCTTGTAGGAAATAAGGTAAGTCATTCAGCGGTAACCGAGGCATACTGCCTCATTTCTTCATACATTCGTGAAGAAGGAAAGATTGGTACCACATATGACAAGGAAGATTTGCTAGAATTTGTCCATTTTCTTGCGGACATTCTAAAGCATCCTGAGAATTTTGGTGGCATCGGAGTGATTGAAACTCCTGTCCGTAAAGAGAAGACTATTCCTGAACATGATGGTACAGGTCTAGCGTAATAAGGAGTAATAATGCAGAAAAATTGGGTTACTTTTTCGTGGTCTAATGACACAGAAAGATTTGACCCCATCCGTGAGTTCCTAGAGAAGCATGGTTGTAGCGTAAGTCACCGTCATATGGACGGTTTCATTCGTGGGTTTCTAATCGCTAGTGGCATTCCGACCGATAAGCCGGCTGTTTTTCATAACGGCAATTACATCGGTGATTTTAACAGTTTACAGTCCTATTGGACAAAAAAGAAAGGTGAATAATAATGAATAAGGTATTTCTAACGGCAGCAATTGTTCTCGGTCTAACTGGTTCTGCTATGGCCCTAACTACACATGACGAGACACATAATGGTAAGACAGTTGCCGTTCCTGGTGCCCAGCATAGCAAGGGTGTTTTCGCTCCTGCCGCACAGGTTACTCCGCATGGTCTAGTTGTCACGGCTCCCCCAGGTGCTGATGTTGAGGTTGATAACGATGGTGGTGATATCCAGATCGATATCGTTCCTCGTGATGGTCGCAAGCGTGGTCTTCTAGGTCTAGGTTTCTGGGGTCTCTAATGACTAAGTATTTTGTTATGATTGTTGCGGTGCTTTTTAGTACCGTAGCAATGGCACAGGCACCATATGGCACCTATTACAATCCTGTTCAGGATCCTCCGTTCACTGGTGATTGGTCTGTTCCTGTCCATCGTGGAATGTATTGTGTCCAGGGAACCTGGCATCTGGGATGGTTGCGCCCGTGGGAAAATTCTCCGGTCATTAAACCATCTTGTGGAACTGCAATCTATCAGATCCACTAAAAAGGTCCGGCGAAAGGAGATGGATACCTTTCGCTCACTGTATAAGGTGGGCATGTCGCTTTATACAGATATAGGTAGAGGCAACCTGGAACGTCCTCTGATATGCCGTCTTATCCAATAAAATCTGTCTCCACGAAAGAGAGACGCCGGATGGTGGTCACCGGCGCCTATATAATATAGAGTATGCGGACGTGGTATAGATAGATGTGCCCTAGCCTTCCAAGCTAGAGAGGACCAGAGCGTTACTGGCCGTCCGCTCCATTCTCAATCTGTGCCTTAGCATTGTCAAGATATTTCTGAATAGCATCAATGGAAGCCTTACAAATCATATTGTTCTTATAAAGTTTAACAATAGTCTTTGCCACCTCAACATCGTTTAATGTCTGCCAGTTTGGATAATGCTTCTCAATGGGACAAGAATACATTTCTGGTGGAGGTGTTACCACTGCCAGTTTGGTTTGAACCAACATAGGTGATGACTGGCAACCAGCCAAGAATAGAAACGGGATTGCTAGTAATAGTTTTCTCACTTGTTCAACTCCTTAAATGTGCGCTTGAGGACGTCTGATGATTGCTTACCTTTATATGCTCTTACGGTGGAATCCTTGTTTAGATATTCGTCAAGGTCGGAAAACTTCTTCTCTAGTGCCTGATTTTGGGCACGGACCTCGGCAAGGATATCCTGCTGTTGCTTGTTAATCTCGGTTAGGTCTTTAATCAATTTCTGTTGTTCCTGGGCAACCTGTTCTTGCTGGGCCTTGTTCCATTCTAGGAGTGCCTCGGTCTTAACGGTATGCTTCCAATAGTAATATCCACCAATCAAAAGAACAACAAGGATAACACCACCAATGATTTGTGCGGCAACTTTATCTAATCCTAATAGCGAAAGCATCTTGACCTCCTGTTTATATCTGCTATAATATATATGTAGTAAGGAGTCCTAGATGATCTTATGTTCCTGCAACGTCATATCGTCCAAAACTATCAAGGATATTATGGAAACACATTATCAGGATTCAATTCCTTCTGTTGAAGAAATCATGGAAAAGCATGGGTGTTCGGTAGAATGTGCTACCTGTGCCCGCAATATCAAGATTGAAATAAGGAAATATTATGAAAGTCAAAATCGGTATGAAAGTTAGAATTTACTAAATACCTCTTAGGAGGATAATATTATGGGTAAACATCTACATCATATCATACCTAAACATATGAACGGAAGCAATGATCCATCGAATTTGATAGAGTTAACTATTGAGGAACACGCTGAGGCTCATAAACAATTATATGAGGAACACGGACATTGGCAAGATTTTATAGCATGGAAAGCATTGTCTGGACAAATCAATTCTGACGATTTGAGACGAGAATTGGCTTCCCTTGCCAATAAAGGTCGTAGCTTATCAGAAGAACATAAATCGAAAATAAAATCCTCTAGAAGAAATCAGAAATCCTCTGGTTGGAAGTGGAGTGAAGAATCTAAACAAAGAGCAAGTCATTCGAGAAAGGGAAGAACTTGCTCTCAAGAACATAAGTTGAAAACCAGCGCATCAATGAAAGGACGTGATAAACCTAAAGTTGTCTGTCCTTATTGTGGTAAAATTGGTGGTTTGCCACAAATGAAACAGTGGCACTTTGATAATTGTAAGGAGAAATTATAATGCGTGTATATATCGGGCCCTATAAAAAATGGTGGGGTCCATATCAGATTGCCGAGAAGATTCCATTTATCAGCGAAGAAACTGCCGACAAGATTGGTGATTGGCTAGCAGAAACGTGGGTGAACGATCTTTGTAACTGGATCGAAAGTAAGAAACAACGCACCGTAAAGATCCATATTGACAAGTGGGACACTTGGAACATGGATCACACCCTAGCACTAATCATCCTTCCAATGCTCAAGCAACTCAAGGCAACCAAGCACGGTTCGCCTTATGTAGATGATGAGGATCTTCCGCCAGAAATGCGTTATAAAGATAAGGAAGGATTCGATGATACGACCGCTGAATGGCATTGCCATGGCGGAAACTGGGTTCATTACCGTTGGGAATGGGTCCTAAATGAAATCATCTGGACCTTTGAACAACTACTAGATGATGATTGGGAAAGTCAATACACTATTGAACAAGGAGAGATTGACTTTGATGAATATCCAGAAGATGAAGATAAGGAGTTTACACCACTTCGTTGGAAGAAAGAGTTTGTGATTGACCGTGTAGGTCGTGACAATCATCAGAAACGTATTACTAATGGTCTAAGACTATTCGGTAAATATTACCAAAGCCTGTGGGATTGACAATGAAACAAACTTTGTTTATAATTCGTTATTATGTATCTAGCAACCTAATCAATCTAGGTATTCTTGTGATGCCTGAGAGTGCTTATAAACGAGAACTATTGCGTCGTTTATGGGAACTAAGAGTTGATGTAGAGGTTGCACTATGGAACAAGGAGCATGAAAATGACTAAGAAGATTGAGGTTCTCGCTGAGGAATTTAAGCAGCGAGCATTTGATGGTAAGTGGCAGCGTTGGATTAAGATTGCCGATGTTGATAATGCCTATACCTGTACCAGTGAAACAGGTAGTAGAATGACTTACATTCCGGAGATGTGGGTTGTTGCTGGAGTTTATGACCTAATGATGGAGATTGTTGACTAATGGCTAAGAATTTAAAAGTTATCCGCCTACATACGGGCGAGGATCTTATTGCTGATGTGTTGGAAGTAACCGATACAGAAGTTAAGGTTAAGGATGCGGCCCGAGTTGTTGTTTTCCCTTATGAAAAGGATAAGACACGACCAGGTGTTGCTCTATCACCTTTCACACATTGGAGTCAGGATAAGGAGTTTACTCTTAATAAGAACCTGATCCTTTTTATGGCAGACCCAATTAAGCAGTTTATTGAATCACATACCGAGTGCTTCTCAGGATTGATTATTAACGAACCACAGATTATTTACCCGGATTGATGATAATAGAATGAAATTTTACACAAACGTTGAAGTATGGGGAGGCAAAATCCTGTATAGAGGCGTTGAAGAAGGGCGTCGGGTGCGACATAAAGTCGATTATCATCCGACGCTTTTTGTGCCTTCACAGAATCCTACCAAATACACCACAATCTATGGCGAATATCTCGGACCTGTGAAACCAGGAACGATCCGTGACGCCCGTGATTTTATGAAACAGTATGAAGGAGTGGAGTCCTTCAAGGTATACGGTAACACCCGTTATCAGTATTGCTTTATTGCGGACGAGTTTAAATCTACCGTTGATTGGGATATCTCACAGATCAAGGTTGCCAATATCGATATCGAAGTTGGTGAACCGCCAGGTGGTGGATTCCCAGAAGCAGATGATGCCAATGGACCTCTAACTGCCATTACCGTCAAGATGGACGGTCTGTTCACCACATTCGGTTGCGGTGAATACGAAAACACACGCCCAGATGTAAACTATATCAAGTGCTATGATGAAATCGATCTAATCAAAAAGTTTGTTGGTTGGTGGCAGTCGGAGTATCCTGATATCATTACAGGTTGGAACGTCCAGAACTTCGATATTCCCTACCTTGTAAACCGTATCAGCAAGATTGCTGGTGAGAATGAGGCTCGTAAACTATCACCTTGGGGTCTTATCAATAACAAGGTTGTAGACCTTGGTATGAACCGTAAGATTAACTCTTACACATTCTTAGGTATTGCCACCCTCGATTTGCTTGATCTATATCAGCGATATGCTCCTGATGGTAAATCACAGGAGTCCTATAAACTTGACAATATCGCCCACGTTGAATTGGGTGAACGTAAGTTGTCCTATGAGGAATATGGTTCGCTCCATAATCTGTATAAGGAGGACTATAACAAGTTCATCGACTATAACATCAAGGACGTTGACCTTGTTGATAAGATCGATGACAAGAACAAACTCATTGAGTTGGCCCTTACCCTGTCCTATGACAATAAGTGCAACTATGAAGATGTGTTTGCTCAAGTCCGTATGTGGGACGTTATCTGTTTCCACCATCTAAAGTCTAAGAATGTGGTTGTCCCACCCATTGAGAGACACGAAAAGGAGTCACGTTATGTGGGTGCATATGTTAAGGATCCCTTGGTTGGATTTCATAATTGGGTTGCTAGTTTTGACGTTAATTCTGAGTATCCTAGCGTCATTATGGGAAGCAATATTTCCCCCGAGACCATTGTGGAACCTACTGTTTATAGTGATAATATGCGTAGTATTCTTGCCTCTGGTGTATCAGTGGACCTTCTTCTTTCCCGGAACGTGGTTCTTGATTCACTAAAGGAAGAGGATGTATGTCTGACACCTAACGGTCAGTTCTATCGCCGAGATAAGCAAGGTTTCATGCCCGAAATGGTTGAGAAGATGTTTGCTGATCGTAAGGTCTATAAGAAGGCCATGTTGGATGCAGAACAGGAGTATGAGAATGAAAAAGATCCCTCTAAAAAGGCAGACATCAAAAAGAAGATTGCGAAATACAAAAATCTTCAATTGTCTAAAAAAGTCTCTCTTAATTCCCTCTATGGGGCGCTCGGTTCAAAATACTTTAGGTTCTTCGATCTACGCAATGCGATTGCGGTCACGACTACTGGCCAACTTAGCATACGGTGGATCGAAAGTGCTATCAATAACTATCTCAATAGGATACTAAAGACGAAGGATGATTATGTTATTGCTGTGGATACGGACTCGGTATACCTTCATCTTAATGAATTGGTACTTAAAACTCTTGGACAGGATAAAGAGGGACGATCTGTCGATGAAGTCATCGCCTTCTTGGACAAGGTATGTGAGTCTGCAATACAACCAGTTATTGATAAGGCCTGTAAGGAACTTGGTGATTATACTAATGTATTTCAACATAAGATCGTAATGAAGCGAGAGGTCTTAGCCGACAAGGCAATCTGGACCGCTAAGAAGCGATACATTCTCAATGTCCATAACTCCGAGGGTGTGCAATACGCACAACCGAAGAAGAAGGTTATGGGACTTGAAATGATTAAGAGTTCCACACCATCATCATGTAGAGACAAACTTAGAGAGGCGGTAGATGTCATTTTTGACAAGGATGAAAGTGCTGTTCAGGAGTTCATTCAACAGTTTAGGGAAGAATTTGAGTCCCTTCCTCTCGCTGATATTTCCTTCCCAAGAGGACTTAACGGCCTGGTTAAATATGCTGACAGAAAAACTATATACGCATCCGGGTGTCCTATTCATGTTCGTGGTGCTCTCGTATATAACCACTTTCTACGTGGTCATGGCATTGATACTAAGTATCCGTTGATTAACAATGGAGAGAAACTAAAGTTTATCTTCCTGAAAGAACCAAACACGGTTCAATCAAATGTTATCTCCTTCCCACAAGGTGGTATCCCGGAAGAATTTGCCTTAGCAAAGTATATCGACTATAATACCCAATTCACCAAGGCTTTCTTGGACCCTCTTAAAATCATCCTAGATAGTATAGGATGGAAATCTGAAAAAACATCTAGCTTGGAGGACTTTTTTACATGATCAATACAGAATGGAAGAATGGTTATGACACGGGATTTGCTGCTGGTTGGAAGGCAGCAATGGGGTCAAATAAATATAGTTATCAGAACTTTCCACCAGTCTATTATGGTGGACCCCAGGTTAATCCAACCGCAGGCCTGCGAAATGGTTATGTTACATCTTCGTCCAGTAATAAATTTCAATCAGGATATCATACTCTCGGACAGATGGACACAATGATTGATTCGGGTATTCCGTCTCAGTCTGAAACAAAAACTATTTGGAATTTAACAGATCACACAAGGACTGTATAATGGCTAAAAAGAAGGACGACGAACTTAAACATTCACCCGCTCGTTTGTATGAGTTTGTGCCGGATGAAAACACCATCACACCAAACAATATTGTGGAATTAGCCACACTGATTAGAGTTGGTATCGGTGGTAATGTTCTGGAGAAACTATCTCCAGAACTACAAAAGCATTTCAAGAAAGTTGCCTAATGGCAAAATATGATTTTGGTGGTGGTTGTCCTTGTGGACTCTACCAAGAATGTAATTGTGGACAATATGATAAAGATAACAAGGAGATACTTGTTATTCAAAATAAAAAGGAGAAACTTATGGATATTTTTAACACACTACTAGAAGAAACCAACAACGAATACGCTGGAATTGCCGATGATGGTGTAGAAGCAGGAGACGTATCTGGTTTTATCGGAACTGGATCATTTGCTATGAACGCTTTGCTTTCTGGATCCATCTTTGGTGGCCTCCCTCAAAACAAAGTAACCGCATTTGCAGGTGAACCCTCTGTAGGTAAAACATTCTATGCCCTTAATGTCTGCTACCAATTCCTTGAGGACAATCCTGATGGATTCGTCTTCTACTTTGAGTCCGAATCTGCCATTAGTCGCCAGTTCCTTGTTGATCGTGGCATTAATACTAAGCGTTTCGCTATTGTTCCTGTGGCAACTGTTCAAGAGTTTAGAACGCAGGCAGTCAAAATCCTAGACAAGTACCTTGAGCAAAAGGGCGAACGTGCTCCAATGCTATTTGTTCTGGATTCTCTAGGCAATCTATCTACCGATAAGGAGATGGCCGACATTGCTGATGGTAAGGATACCCGAGATATGACCCGTGCCCAGTTGGTGCGTGGTGCATTCCGTGTTCTTACATTGAAACTAGGAAAGGCACAGGTTCCACTAATCGTCACCAATCACGTTTACGATGTGGTCGGTTCCTATGTTCCTGTAAAGAAGATGGGTGGTGGTTCAGGACTTGAATATGCTGCCTCGACCATCATCTTTCTATCTAAGAAGAAGGACAAGACACTGGACGACGAAGGAGGTCGCACCGGTGCGGTCATTACAGCACACCTTAAGAAGTCTCGTATGACCATTGAGGATAAGAAGGTAGAGACCTGGCTAAACTATTCACACGGACTTGATCCATATTATGGACTACTTGACCTTGCTGAAAAGTTTGGCATCGTTAAGAAAGTATCAACCCGATTTGAGTTCCCAGATGGCACCAAGGCCTTCGAGAAGGAAATCAAAAAGAATCCAACCAAGTTCTTTACAACAGAGGTCTTGGAACAGATTGACGAAGCCTGTAAGACCGAGTTCCTATATGGCAAGAACAATGTGACAGAAGAAGAGGATGAAGAAGATGGAACTGGGAACTGATTGGAAATTTAGAGATGACCTTTTTAACTCAAAAGAAGAAGGTTCTACTTGTCCTATTGAGATTTTGGTTGACCCTTTCGCCGGTATAGTGTATCGTTATACCCAAGTAGCGTTCAAGATGGGCGAGGATAATGTTCCTCGGATGCAGTATGACTATGAGATACTTAAGACAAATGATTTGTCTATGGTAACCCTCAGAAAGAATGCCAAGTTTAATACAATGCTTGGTTTGATCTTGAACAGCCTACTATTAGATGCATCAGAAGCGGAAGGTGTGAGTGAGACTAGAACAGACAATCCTGAAAAATCTGATTCGGAATGAGGCATATACTAGAAAGGTCCTTCCATTCTTAAAGGAAGATTACTTTTCTAATATGGAAGACCGGCTACTTTTCAAAGAAGTGGCCGGCTTCATTCTGAAATATAACCAGCAACCAACCTTTGATGCCTTGGAGATTGAAGTCAACAATATCCGAGGCACAACGGACGATGCTGTCAAGAATATAACCGAAACTCTTAAGGAACTGGAAAATGATGTTAACCAGACCAATCAAGATTGGTTGGTTGAGAACACCGAAAAGTTCTGTCAAGAGAAGGCAATCTATAATGCCATCACACAATCATTGGAGATTATGAATGGAAAGGGCAAACTAACCAAGGGTGCCATTCCTACTCTCTTGTCTGATGCTCTTGGTGTTTCTTTTGATCCGAATGTTGGTCACGATTATCTAGAACAGGCTGATGATCGATTTGAGTATTATCATCGACAGGAAGAAAGAATACCATTTGATCTGGATTTTTTCAATAAGATTACCAAAGGTGGTATTCCAAAGAAAACTCTTAACATCATTCTAGCCGGTGTTGGTGTTGGTAAGTCTCTTACTCTTTGTCACTTTGCATCATCTTATATCAATCAAGGTAAGAATGTTCTGTATATCTCCATGGAGTTGGCCGAACAGGAAGTGGCTAAGCGTATTGATGCCAATGTTTTGAATGTATCTATGGACGATCTAATGTTATTGTCCAAAGATATGTATGATAAGAAGGTAGAGAAGATCAAGCAAAAGAGTAATGGAAAACTGATCGTCAAGGAGTATCCAACGGCTGCTGCTTCGACAGTTCATTTTCGTGCATTGCTCAATGAATTGAACCTTAAGAAGAACTTTGTTCCTGATGTTATTATGGTCGACTATCTAAATATCTGTGCCTCGGCTCGTATCAAGCCAGGAAACGGTGTGAATAGTTATACATATATCAAGTCCATTGCGGAAGAGTTACGTGGTCTGGCGGTAGAGTATAATGTTCCAATCTGGTCAGCCACACAGTTGACTAGAAGTGGATATGGTTCATCTGATCCTGATTTGACAGATACTTCCGAGTCCTTTGGTCTTCCTGCAACGGCTGACTTCTTTGTGGCCTTGGTTACAAATGAACAGTTGGAACAGTTAAACCAGTTTTCGGTTAAACAGTTAAAGAACCGTTATGCCGATCCTGCAAAGTTCAAAAAGGATATCATAGGGGTTGACAAATCTAAAATGAGACTGTATGATGTTGAACAATCTGCTAAGGATATTGTAGACAAAGGAGAGGATTTTAAACCTGATCCTGTCTTTAGTAAACCGACAACAAACAAGTTTAAAGGATTAAAGGTCTGATGAAAAAACTTTATACATACTATCATGCGTTTGATTCCGATGACTGTTTGATTTGGCATGTTTACGAATATGCAACGGAACAGATTATCGATTCATTCCTTTTTGAAGAAGATGCAGAGGAATTTATGGATGATTTGGAAAACGGAAAGGGTTTTCATGGATTTACTCCTTCTTTTATGTTGCGGAAAGTATTCCATAATAACATAAATGATGCTTTTTCCGCTGAATTTTCTGCTTGACATTCCGTTTTTGATACTATATAATACACAGACAATCGAAATTCAGGAGAGAAACATGGTAGTTTTCGCAGTTGGTGTTCTAGTCGGTGCTTTTGTTGGATGGAATCTTCCTCAGCCTAAGTGGGCCGCCGATATTCAATTCCAGATCATGCAATGGTTTCACACCAAGCAGTAAAAAGTTAACGGTTCCATGGTGAAAGGGATATCATAGGGGTCTTCTAAACCTTAGGTCCAGGTTCGAATCCTGGTGGAACCACCATTATACGAGGATATGATGAAAAACAGTGATATCGACGGTGCAGTAGCCCTAGCTACTATGGGTGGTATGTTCACCATCTTTGGTGTTATGCTAGTTGGTTGGGTTATGAACGTCATAGCTATCTGGCATACAATGGACAATCCAATTACTGCAAAGTTTATTCTGCGAGTTGTTGGTATCTTTGTTGCGCCGATTGGAGGTATCTTAGGATATCTATAATACTACGGGGGGATGGTGTTGGTACACAGGGAGGCCTTATAAGCCTTTCAGCGCCCGATTAGCGTTCTCGACTCGGTTCGAATCCGGGATCCCCTACCAATACAGGAGCGTAGCCAAGTGGTTAAGGCCGGCCGCTCATAACGGTCTCACCGGGGGTTCAAATCCCTCCGCTCCTACCACTTTCTAATACGGAGAATTGATATGTTTCAAATTAGTGCAGAAACAAAAGAAAAGGCCCTTATTGTGTTGAATAAACTTCTTCCGGGACATACACCAGAAGAATTGGATAATGCTTTCGAGGAAGTGGTCGCTATCGTAAAGAAACAGTTTGGATTATAATTATCTTGGAATTTTTAGATGTTACAGGATTTGGAAAAGTTTAGAGTAGAGACAGGATCTAAAAATATATATGCCTATGAAAATATTTTTGATAGTAATACTTGTAGGCAGGTATATGAATATATGCTTATGAAAAAGAGAAACAACATCTATGAGTTAGATGGACATAGTATGCCTTGGCATAAAGGAGACACTATTGCATTTAACATAATTGATGATGTGGATATCAAACACAAGTTGGAATGTTATAGGTATTTAACGACACAGATTGTTTCACATTGCTTTAATACCATTGTCTGGCCACATTTTTCAGATTTGGTATTATGGAGACCCGGCAGAAGTATGGAAATGCATAAAGATAATGGTTATCTAGAAGATCCTAATCAAGTAGAATTTACAGTTAGAAAATTTACTTGTGTTTCATATATGAATGATGATTATACAGGCGGAGAAACTTTTATAAAGAGAGAAGATGGTTCTTTCTACGAAAGTATTCCAAAAACAGGTTCTATGGTTTGCTTTTATTCGGATGAAAGATGTGAACATGGTGTTAGGCAAGTGAAAGGTTCTAAACGAGTTGCATTTACTACCTGGTTTTGCACAGACATTGAAAGTGCAGGGACATGGGTGGGAAATCCTACCTTTCAAATGTAAACATATGTAAACAAGAAACCGCTTGACATTCCGTTTTCCTTTTGTTATAATCCACACATGATAGAGAAAGAAACGGAAAACATGAAGAAAGTATGGATCTTCGACATTGACGGAACGCTGGCCGATAATGAACATCGCCAGCATTTCCTTGAGGGTAAAAAGAACTGGGATGCGTTCTTTGCCGAACAGGATAAGGATGAACCTTATCAGCCGGTAATCGACGTTCTCCATGCTTTGGCTAATGATCGTCCTGGCGATGCCGTGATTATCGTTACCGCCCGTGATGAACGGTTCCGTGAGGATAGTTTGAAGTGGATTAATCGTCATATTCCATGGATTTCGGATGACCATATGTTTATGCGTCCTCTGGGTGATCGTGGTGATGACAATGTAATGAAGGTTAACATTATCAAGGAATGGCTTGCTGCTAATCCTGGATATCAGGTTGGTGCTATCTTTGATGATCGGCATCGGATTATTGATGCATTCCGTGAAGAAGGTTGGTATACCTTTGAATGTAATCAGACACGAAAGGAATTTTAATTAGGAAAAAGTGAAAAATTCCTAAAAAAAGTTCTTGACTTTTAGTCCCGGTGCCTATATACTACACGGACGATAAAGAAAAGAGGTTACCGATGAAAGAGGAAACGGTAAAGCGAGAAAGTTTTTGGGAGGTAGAAGCGGTTGACAAGTCTGGTCAAATCGTATATACTGCTACCTTCAACGATTTTGGAAAGGCATGTGACAAGTTCCTTTCCTTCAAGAATAAGGCCCGTGTTTCCTTACAACGCAAGTTTAAGGATCGCAAGGTTGCTTAGTTGTTTGCTGTCTGACAATTAAATCGGTAACGAAATGAGGTCCGTGAGTCGGACGGTAAGGCACGGGACTGCAAATCCTTGAGAACCCAGTTCAATTCTGGGACGGACCTCCAATTACTTTTACGCCAACGGATTAGACTACGGTTCGAAACGTTGAAGAATGATACGGTGACAATTGATCCCGACCTGGTTCGATTCCAGGCTGCGACGTTTAGGGCAGAAAGAGGTGAAAGGGTGATAGGAAACCTATCGATCATTGCTAGTCCGTTGGCGTAAGAGTAATATTCGGCGGTAGTCATCTAGGTGATGGCGCTCGGCTGTTAACCGAGAATGAGGCTGGTTCGAATCCAGCCCGCCGAGCCAATTATGGGGCGGTCTTCTAACTGGACTAGGAAAACAGACTTTCAATCTGTGCAATGTGGGTTCGAGTCCCATCCGCCCTACCAATAATGCCTCGTGAACCAGCAGGTGTGGGTGCCCGGTTGTCAACCGGTCTAGAGGGGATCGATACCCCTACGAGGCGCCATTACAATGGATCCGTAGCACAATGGGTGGTGCAGAGGACTTTTAATCCTACGGTTGTCGGTTCGAGCCCGACCGGATCCTCCAATAATGCTCTTGTAGTATAATGGTATTACAGTTGATTCGTAATCATCTGACGGGAGTTCGATTCTCTCCAGGAGCACCAGAATATGCGGATATAGTATAAAGGTATTACAATACGTTGCCAACGTGTAGAAGGTGGGTCAGTACCACCTATCCGCTCCAGTTTATCTTCACGTATCCCCCTCGGCTACGAACCGGGAGTAAGGTAACAGGATGCAAATGCAGGTTCGACTCCTGCCGTGAAGGCCATTAATGCTGGTAGGTCGGCAAGATGTCGAGGGGTCCTCATAAGGCCTTTAAGATTGGTTTGATTCCAACTTCCAGCACCAGTTCGTCCATGGGGCCGACGTTAAATGTCCCCAACAATTTATTGCGGTCAGGTGGTCTGGTGACCATTCTTGTCTCATAAGCAAGAGAGCCAAGTTCAATTCTTGGGTCCGCACCCAAATTCCGGTGAAGTGTTACGGTAGCACAAGGGTCTCCAAAACCTTTAGCGTCGGTTCGACTCCGACCACCGGGGCCAATGCCAACGCTCTATACATAGTGAACCCACAGGCATAGTATGTGGTGAGATAGATAGAGGACCTGCCAGTGGGGAGTAGACTGGCGTAGTTTTATCTCGGTGTAGCGCAAGTGTCAAACGCTACGGTTTTATAAATACCTCTAAAAGGAGGACATTATGAAAACCTGTAAACATTGCGGCGCCGAACATAACATAAGAGGTAATAGTTGTAGAGTTTGTAAAGATAGCATGTATCGTTACAAGATGAACCGAAACGATATTTTGGATTTACATGAGAGTCAAAACAGACAATGTGCTATTTGTTGCGAACCGGTAGAAATGTTCAATGGAGGAAGCCACGCTAGTGGAAACATTGATCATTGTCATACAACAGGAAAAGTGAGAGGTATATTGTGTCATAAGTGTAACTCTATTTTAGGTTACATTGAGAACAAGGCGCCTCTTGAAAAGATTAGAGATTATCTGGGTATGGCTCAATAGGTAGAGCAGTCGCTTTGGGAGCGACAGGTTGGGAGTTCAAGTCTCTCTACCCAGACCAATTATGGTGAGATGGCCGAGTGGTTTAAGGCAGTGGTTTGCTAAACCACCGTACCTAGAAATGGGTACCGAGGGTTCGAATCCCTCTTTCACCGCCAGTGTATGGAGGATGGCGTGCATGGTGCACACACAGTCTTGAAAACTGCGCCACCGAAAGGTTGATGGTTCGATTCCTTCATCCTCCGCCACAGACTGCATGGTTGAGCTATCACTAGGAGACCATGAGCCGTCAGATCAAGATAGGGTCATGGACGGAAGGGGACACGATAGGGGCGTTGTGTCGGATATAGAGCGAACGCAGATGGTGGGGGCTGCTATATCATTAGAGTTTATGGACGATTAGCTCAGTTGGGAGAGCAACGCTTTTACACAGCGAAGGTCGGCAGTTCAAACCTGTCATCGTCTACCATATATGCGCTTGTGGGCAAATTGGTAAAGTCGCTCGGTTTAGGCCCGAGAGTTTTGGAAGTTCAAGTCTTCCCAGGCGCACCATTTGGGGGATTAGTATAGTTGGGAAAACGCTAGCCTTGCACGCTTGAGTCATCGGTTCGATTCCGATATCCTCCACCAGATTAGAAGAACGGTATTCGGGCAATGCGAGGCCTGGAGAGAACATTCTGTCGGTTCGCACGACGGCATTAAGTATCCCGCTATACCTAGAGGGAACGTTCTTCTTCTTATAAGTTTATGGACCGGTAACTCAGAGGAAGAGTGCCTGCCTCTTAAGCAGGAAGTCGAGATATCGTAATTCTCCCGGTCTACCATTTTGGTCAGTGGTGAAAAAGTAGACACGGCGGAAGTCAGTATCCGCTGTTATTATGATACTAGTTGACAACATAATAACGTGTAGGTGCAAGTCCTGCCTGGCCAACCAAATATGCGTCTCTAGCAAATCAGGTGATTGCACCGGTTTGAAGAACCGAGGAGTCTGGATCGATACCAGAGGGACGCACCAGTTAAGAGGCAGTTGAATGACAGACTTATACAGAATGAAACCATATCCGGCTGTCAAACCAGAACAATCTGGTTACTATATGACCTACTACTACAATGCTTCAAGGGACCATAATTTCTATAAAGCCTTGTGGTATAATCTTGGTGAAGACTATCGTGACTGGGAAACAGATCGGAAGAGCGTCGTGTAGGGAACGAGTGTT
>OGVT01000018.1_pt1 | contig 19151 bp, 29 predicted proteins | sample 1575831 | NCBI WGS metagenome assembly OGVT01 (sample SAMN07581542, study PRJEB24739) | freshwater metagenome | place: Singapore | collected 2015-04
GATTGGATTGTCGGACACGAACCCGCTAGGCTACTCGGAGTACCGCACAAAGTACCTGACCCTTGGAAGTGGTTCAGCGATCACGGTAACGCTCGGGTACGGTCCGGGGACGTTCTCAGGGCGTATTCGGCTTGATGTGGTTGGATCGAACGTGACGTACTCACTGATCAACTCCGGGCAGAACGCAGGGGTGCAGTACCCCTACGAACTTCGCAATCCTGGATCGGGTTCGACGGTGCGTTCCTATGCCGGTGGGCTGGTGGTCACAGCGGCATCAAGTGGAAACGTTTCCACCTTGGACGTAATTCAAAGGGACAATTTCGCTGGTGGTCCTGCGGTAAAAAGTGAATCGAACATCACGGTGACGACGGCGACGATTTACGGTGGAGTACTGCTACTTGAGGGCAACGCGACAACGTTGATTGCTCGGAATGCCTCACGCGTGACGGTTGCCAAGGCATCGCAGATTGCCACGGTGAAGGTATCTTCGCAGTCCCAAGTAGATTGGGATTCGTCGGCTGGGATCACTACGAAGCTGCACGTGGAGCAAGGCGGGGCGATCAACTTCGGACGCGTTGGGACCACGAAAACGGTAGCGGCTTGTGACCTCTACGCAGGGGGCACGTTGCTTGATCCGTTGGACAAGGTGACGTTCACGGCGGGTGTGGTGTTGCAGGCTTGCAGGCTTGCTGATGTTGATCTTGATTTAGGCGTCGGAGTAACGATCAATGGCTAACTATTCCCCGATAGGTAATTACCCGCAGGGGAAGCTACGCTACGCAGGCGTGTGGGCTGATGGCGCGTTCGAGGTGACGCGTTCGGGATCGACGCAACCGGATATCATTCGGGCTGACTTCATCCTAGGTGCAACGTTTCCGCAGTATGGGGATATCGAGGTTTGGTACGGTGACAAATTCATTCGGTTGCCGAACTGTAGGGTTGTTCGCGAGGATATCACCGGAGGAAGTGGTGGAAGGTTTCGAACAGTTCAGTTCGAGGATCGGCGCTGGCTGTGGAAGTACAAGTACGCTTGGGGCAATCCAGGCCATGCGAAGTACTCGAATAACAACTATCGGCTGAAGCTCAACACGACGTACTATGAAGTGATCCGTGACCTGTTGGCGGCGGCTGGTGACTCGATAGTTGGTGCGATGCCGTTGAACGCGTTCGTGACTCCGAAGTATGACCAGGAAGGGAACTTGATCGACGTGTACCCTGTTGACGCGATGGAGTTTCATTTCGACGGTAGGGACTCGGCACAGTGCATCGAGGAAGCGTTAGCGTCCTCGAACATGCAGGTGCATCTAGGTTGGGATGATAGGATCAGGCTATGGGGACCGGGCTACGGTAGAGAGCGTCCGCAAGATGTGCGAGTGATGGATTACACGGTATCGAAAACTCCACCGGTTGTACCGTCGCAGTTGCTGTTTGAGTTTCCGGTTGCGTTCTCGAATGACTTCGCGTTGGAGGCTGTGGGCTACGAGTGGACGAACAGCGGTCCGAGTTCTGAGGTTCGACCGCTTAATCAACTGAACTATGGACCACTCGATGCGAATGGGCAGATTGACTGGACATTGGCTGACCCTCCGATGTTTAACCGAATCCCGAACAAGCAGCATAGGGAACTGGCCCGGCGCACGATCTTCAAAACGTGGCGAGTGAAGTACCCCCTGAAGGATCCGGTAAAGCTGAACTTCGATCGGCTTGGGAACGTCCCGTTTGATAACGATGACTTCAATGACCCGCCTGATGAGCAAGTCGAGTTTTTCAGTTCAGACAAGAGGCCATCTATTTATGGTTATTTCGCTAACCTGACGATTGGTCGAATCAACAACTACACGGTGAACCAAGTAACGTATCAGATGGACGGCACAGAGTTTCACACATACAACGACTTCCAGGCACGCGGTAACAATGCCGCGAACGTCAACTTCGCCTATGATGGTGAAGTAGACTTCGATCCACGGAACGAGGTAATCAAGACTCGTGATGCGTTGGTGTTCGTAAATCGCAATCAGGCAGGGGCAGTTCAGAAGAATACGTACTACCCAGGTAAGATTGTGATGCGAACATTTAACTACCTTCGGAAGAAATCAAACCGTGAGTACTTGCGGTACGTTTTGCCGGTAGCGATTGATAGCCCGTACGCTGCACCGGGTGTGAGTGAAAAAGTACGCGTCACGAACATGGACGTTGAGGTGTGGCGTGACCCAGCGTTTGCTCCTGACTTCCAGTCGTATGTTGGCTACACGACGGAATACACGGCTAGGTACTTGTCGGGTAAGCGAATGGTCGAATCGGCAACTATTCCCATGAAGGGATTTTGCTTCGATATCAACACGGATGGCCGCATATCCTCAGTGACTCTTAGACGCGACGAGGAAGGCCGCTGTACGACTACGGTTCAATGGCAGAAAGAGAACCCGCTATTCTCCCCTGCGTACACGTTGCAAACTGGGAAAGCGATCCTAGAGGGGATGGCTCACCGATCAAAGTTGATTACGAACGCGGCTGCGATTCGAGCTAGCAAGCAACGCAAGACTACCGGAGGGCCGTGACCGTGTTTGTTGATAAAGAGAAGTACGTTTCCTTCAAAAATGAAACCGGTGAGGAAATACCACCTTTTGGATGCGTGATAATTGAAGGGGCATCGGTTGAGGACCGAGAAATTGTTTTCAGCGTTCGCAAGTGCACTGAGGAAGATGCAGACCTTCAAGAGCCTGAATCGGTATTGTTCAACAATGTTCAACCAGTTCCGGATGGTGAATATGGAGTTGGTACGCGTGACTTCCCAACGCAAGCACTGATCGAAGATGACACGCTAACACCTGGAACACCAGTAGGACCAAAATTCGGAACGTTCGTTTTATCTGATGCTGGCAGTTGCTTTCGTGTTCTTGCAAAAGATACTACGGACCCGCATATCGTTTCAGGTAGTGCTGTGTACTTCATCGAAGCTCGGCATGGGAACACTGATTTTTGGCTTGGAAAGCTTGATGCAGTAACGTCGATTCCTGGTCGAGTTGGTGATGACCTAGCAGGCGGCGCAGTAACGTTATACAAGCTCGATGACTCTGGGGTAATGTATCCGGTTGGTGGCACGTCCGTCCCTAAAATCGTGACGGCTTTCAATCCTGGGACTGATCCGATTCTGGTAAACTCACGCGTACTCGTTTGGAGAGTCGGTAACAAGTACGTTTGCATAGGAGTGTGCAACTAATGGCCTGTATCGGTGGTTGCACGTTGTGTTGTTGCTGTGGTACTGGTGAGATGAAGGATTTACCAGATTACTACTGTCGTTTCTATGCTACGCTTCCGGCTGGTTCTGGGTTGCTCTGTACGGATACCACAAGGCAGAAGCTGAACTGGTTGATTTCGCAGTTCAACCTAGACTCGACGAGCACTGATTTCGATTTGCAGTCACCGTTTTTCCCTTCGTGCTCCGGGTGTCTAAGTCTAGGGAACGATGAAGATACTAATTGCTGGATGACGTATGAGAGAGCGTTTCCGTATGGATATGCCTTTGGGTACTCGAACGATACGCACTGGACGATCATTGAGGAGTCAGAATGTTTTGGTTCTAAGTTTTTCTCAGGCATGGGTGTTCGTGACTACTGCTATCGCACGCAGACGCAAGCGCGAGTGAAGTACGGCATCAAGAACATGAAGGTGAATATAGCTCGATGCAGAATACCGAACGCGGCCTGTGATGCAGAGGTGTCTGAACTGACTGAGGGTAAGTGTGGCTATCTAGTGACGGCAACGTTTGATGTTCAGTACAAGGTGTATATCTTCCCTTGGACTGACTACCGAATTCAGAATCGAAACACCGGTACGAATCAATGCGAAAACGTAAACGACTTTCCAGATCCGTACGCGGATAGCTTTGAGCCTGTATCGGACCCATTGTTTGGAATCAGCGTCGAAACTTATACCGAGTGCATAACGCGGTCTGTTGTGGTCGAGACTCTTAAAAATGACACGCTCGATCCTGAGCGAATCTACATCGAGTTTGAGCGACAAATTGCTGCACAAGACGTTCAATGCTGCAAGGATTGGCAATCGCCTAATCTCGTCAATCAAGGGTTTCCTGAAGGCAAGCCCGAAGGGGAAAATGACGAATTGTTTCGATGTAGCTGTGATTCAGAATTGAGCCTGTTGATCGAAGGTGAGTGCCAGATGACTGACTGCACGACGACCGATCCAGCGGCAACGTATTCGTGCACAACGTCGCAGATACAAATCAACTTCATGGCCGGGAACAAATGGATTTTGTCATGGTAAGGATTACGCTCAACGGTCGGCCTATCGACGCTGCTAAGAAGTTGGTCGGTGGCCTGACTAGAACGACGATTCCAGTTTGGTCGCGGCTGCATTTGTACGACGGTCGCGATCCTGAGTGGTTGGAGAACTGGGAGAAGTACATACCGCAAGCAGGCTGCGCGTGCAAAGCTGGATACGATGAAATCCTCAAGACTTTTTCTTGGGACTTCACGAGTCCAGAAACGTTTTTCGCATCTGGTGTCGAACTGCATAACCGGGTAAATGACAAGCTAGGTTATGGGACGGTTTCGCTTGATGAGGCGTTGACGCTGTGGAGGCACAGGAGGCCGCAAACGGGACGTACGCGTTGCGTGGTGACTGTTGCCACTGGTTCTGCGTTTCGGGACTTGCTGTCGGTTACAGGGCCGATGCTGCAATCCTACGCGGACAGGTGCGAGGCTGACCTGATCGTGCTAAACAACATCACTGAGGTATGGTGGGGATTCGAGAAGTTTCGAACCCGACATTTCATCGGGCAGTATGACGAGGTTCTTTTCCTGGACGCGGATTGCTTAGTGCATCCGGATTGCGAGAGTTTGTTCGGTAGGTCCAAGCCGGTTGCGATTCATGATGACTTTTCGTACCTGCAACGCACTGACTGGATTTCCAAAGAACGTGATAGGATTGCTGACGCGTTAGGTATCGATATGAGGGATCCGCCAACGTGCTTCAACACAGGGGTTGTTTACACTCGAAGCGGTGCGGCTAGTGTGTGGGCTGACCCTCCGAGAACGCTTCCGATCAGTCAGACGGCTGAGCAAGTGTACGCGGAGCAATCCGTATTGAAGCTCGACTATGAGCTACTCGATTCACGGTACAACTGGCAATACTACTTCCCTCGATTTTGGCAAGGGTTGAGGGATGCGAAGATTGCTCACCTTGCGACCTCGACGGAGAAGCTCAAGCACGCTCGGCAGGTGCTCACTGCGTGGGGCATGTAGTGTGCAGGAATGCGGTACCATCTTGTGCAGGAGTGCAAGAATGGACCTGCTTTTTTTGTCGGCTGAAATCGTGACGCGTTTGCAAGCTGGTGCCGCTGGATCGTTGGTATCAGTGCTTACGTCGGAACCTGACCCAACTGCTTCAGTGACGAAGCGGTTGTTTTGTGGTTGGGTTGCTGCGGTGTTTTGTGCACCGTTCGCGATTTCGCTTGCCGAGGCCTTCCTGTTGTCGGATAAAATTCTCGAACGCATCAATCGCGCGGATGCGGAAATGGTATCGGCTTTCGTGACCGGCTTAGTAGGCTGGCGGCTGATTAAGTTTATCAACAAGCGTGCGGCAAGGTTTGCACAGGAAAATGGCTGAATCCACTTGGCTTCTCATTCAGTTGGTTGGCCGATTGGCCGTGATACTTCTCTGCTATGTTGCCGTGACGAAACTCTGTCAGTGTGGTAGGCAGTGCTCGAAGGTGAAGCAATCGGTGAAAAGTGTGTTAGGATGGATATCCGGTGCGGTGGCGTGTGCGGGATTGTTTTATCCTGTCGTCGGCGGGGTGCTCGCGATCATGCTTGTATTGGCCTTGTGGCTAACGGAGGTGGATTATGAGAAGGCAACGGGTAGGCTTTCCGCTAAGGCAACGGCGGCGAGTGATGCAAGAGGTTCGATCCGTCGTTGAGATGGGTTTAACTGAGGACGAAGCAATCAAAGAATTGAATGCTCGTATGGTCATGCGTTTTGACCCTGCGAGCATTTTGTTTTCTATCTTGCTGAGTTGGGCGATCAAGCAGTTAATTGCTTGGCTCAAGGGTAAGCTGATGGATCAGACCTACGGTGACGAGTAGAAAAAAGTAACGTTACGAAAATTGGTGAACTATGAACGAAGAGACTCAACCGGACTCGGTACCGGATACCAAGCCTGAAGTAAAGCCGAAGCGACCGAAGCGACCACGGCCAAAACCTGAACCTGCGAAGCCTGAACCAGCGAAGCCCGAACCAGCGAAGCCCGAACCACCAAAGAAGCGACGACGCAAAAAAAGTAACGTTGCAAAAATAAACGGCTGGGCTGTGGATTGGTACGCTGTGGGGATCGGAATCCTAGCGCTCTTTACGATCTTGCCTTACTTGGCTCCACTGTTCAAAGACCGCGAAAAACCCAAGCCGGATACCGTTTTGATCGATGATCAAAGTGGAAACGTTTCCAGTTGGCTTGCCCTGGTTGCCTCGGATGACGTAGGTGTAGACAAGCCGAAATACGTTGAGGCGCTGCGAGCGACTGCGAAGGCTGAGGTGACCGACGTAGCGAAGATTGACGACGTTCTGCGGGGTGAAGTGGAACAACGGTTAGGGCGTCTTGGCTGGGCGAACTGGGGGTTGTTTAACATCGAACTGATGCGGGAGATTCGACGCCTTCGCGACGCCGGTAAGATCGATGGATCGGTCAAGTCTCACCAAGCGTTTCTGAATACGATTGCTGACTCTTTGGAAAAGGTAGGTGCGTGATGCCGATTTGGGATCGATACTTGAAGGAAGATTTGAACGCGGCATTCCATGACCGGGCGCATGCGAAGCAGTTAGCGGCGGGATCCAGTGCACCGGTTTACGCGGTGGCTGCGCCGAATGTGATGGACCGGGAACCATCGAAGAACGTATTCCTGGGGCGTTATGCCGTGATGGGTATGCAGTCACTCTATGGTGCTGGGTACAAGTTTTATCCGCAGTACCAAGAGTGGGGCACCTGCGTAGGTCAGTCGCACGCGTTTATCTCGACCGTGGTACTAGGGATCAGTTCGTTGCTGTCTGGACTGCGTTTTCCTGGTCGGGTGGCTGTTGCTCCGATCTACGCTGGATCACGCGTCGAGATTGGTAAGCGTCCTGGAACGTGGGAAGGATCGGTAGGAAGCTGGGCGGCGCAGTGGATGACCCAGTACGGCTGCGTGACGTATCGGGAACTGGGACACGATGACAATCCGAAAGACGGGGACACGTGGCTCAAAACAATGAAAGCCGACGAAAAAAACGCGATGGCTTGGACTGCTTCGCGCGACGGAGTGCCCGGAAAGATGGAGGACGTTGCAAAGTTGCGACCGATCCAGAGTACTCCGTTGATTCAAACGGTGGAGGAAGTGAAGGCGGCACTGACGAACCTAACCCCGATAAATATCTGCGGCATGGTTCACCCGTCGAAAGACCTCGATTCGCGCGGCGTGGCGAAGTCGATCAGCAATGGAGGAGGACATTCGACCGCCATCATTGGGCAGTTCTTCGACGGTTCAAGCTGGTGGTTCGATATGGTTAATTCGTGGTGGTACTACTATCGCGGTGGATTCTGTCGGCCTGACCACCGAATCGACAAGATGTTTAGCGGCTCGGTGGTTCGCATCCCGGAAAGCTCACTTCGATTGTGGCTCAAGGAACGCGATTCCTACGCCTTAGTGGGCGTGCAAGGCTTGGAACCCATTGATAAGGAATACTCGCGGCTAATGGCCTGAATTGGGCCTGCAAAGCGATTCTAAGAAATTACCGGCTCAGGGGTGGAAACTTCTGAGCCGGTGGCGTTATGATGTTGTACTTCGAGGATTGGAAGTCCTCGGACCTCAGGTGATTGGTTTCCGGGCCATGAAACGAAAAAACCCCGCAAGGTTTAACCCCTGCGAGGCTATTTGATTCGCGGACCTCCCCGGAAATCAGTTGCCGAGATTTTAGTGATGCTTCGATTGAAAATCAAGCCACAAGCTAGAACGGGACAAATCTCGGATGAAAAACATCTTGGCAGTGCTGTCAGCGGGTGCGCGTGGTGTTGAGTCTTTCGAAGCAAGCAACTGCGGACCATTCCGCAGGGGGATAGTCAGTAGAACCCGGCAGCGGGACTGACGACAAGGGGGGGTGTCACGAGCCCTTATTGATTGATGTCGGGCAAACAACCCAGGCGCTGACCCATTCTGTCAACCTGGACCTTGGACCTGCAAACCCGATTAAGATCAAGACCCGCCTAAACGACCGGCGTGCACCACTAGATCGAGGCTGTACCAAATCCGGACCCAAACAGTAGGTCCAAGGGATAATGAAGTGAATGCGCGCCGATTGAAAAAACTGCACAATTTTCAGTCGGTAGCGTTGTGTTGTTAGTGATTGTTTTTCTACGGGAGTATAAGAAATGAACCGGACAAATCGTATAGGGATCATTGAAGACAAGCGTGCTATTCTAGGCAGGAATCGAGAGAGGCAGCGCAAGGCAATGAAAAGGTCGCACATGCGATCTAAGAAGCAGCAGGATTTGATGGAAGCAATGCAAGCGGAGTTTCCGGATTGCGTCGTCTACTGGGATGATCAGAGAGGAACTTTGTGTTTTTGCAAACCGGTCGGAAGTGATGAGGCCGGATGGGAAGATTTGCGAGTTGCGATCAAGTTTGAGAGGCTCAGAGATCCTAAAGGGCCTTCGATTCGCAAGAACCATCAGCGCGGGACTGGATGGGGGTATTTGGGATGGCAGGCAGTCGAAGCTATCAAGAAAATAACCCCCCAAACGGGTAGCTAGGCGGTCGATCTAGAAAAAAGTAACGTTGTTTTTTTCTGCGAGTCTGAAAACGTCCGGCCAATGAAAACATTGAGAAACCGCGTTGGGCGCTGGAAACGTTTCCACTTTTTGGGAATAAAATGACCTGGACGCGCCTAGTTCGTCGGCGTAATCTGCCTAGGTATGTATGAGGGCAAAACGTTGCCCGTGTGTTGTAACTCTGAAAAGGTAGAAATCATGGCTCAAAGCAAGTCAATCAGTGGTAAGCAGTACACAGTAGTAGACGCACTCAAGGAAATGTACGCCGGATGGAAGGTGATCGAAGCGAAGGCAAAAGCTCAATTCCCTAATGCCACTGAGGAAGAACTTTATCAGATTTGCAAGGGTGCTATGAATCACGCATTGGGATTGAAATAACCCACTGATGAGCTAGTGAAATCCTAGCGAAACGCCTCCGGGCGTATGGGTGCAAAAAAACTTTCTGGATTCCGCGCCTAGTGTGATCCGAAAGTAAGCCTAGGTATATGTGAGGGGAACTGTCCCCGTTGTTTTGAAACCTTAAAAGGGATGGAAATCATGAAAGCTCAGATTGAGATTTACGTAACCCCGGCTGGTGGATACTCGTTAAGGAATTCCGGCAAGGGTGTTCGGTGGCCGCTGAAAGCATTCGGGCCGTTCGATGGGTTTGCTACTCGTGAGGAAGCTGAGAAGCGGAAGAGTGAGATTGAGAACGGCACGTGGAAGGACACCTCGAAGCGAATTCCAGTAGGTTTTGACCTGATGGTGAACGGCACCAACAGCTAGTCAGAAAGTTTTTTGTTTTATCGCGCCTAGGTCAGAACTGTATCTGGCCTAGGTAATCACAGGGGAGGGTTCCCCGAATCTTTTAAACCAAGGAAAACGGACCATGAATAAGACGATCAACGAGCATATCAGCGACCTGCAAGCAAAGTTCGCTGCATTGTCACCAGCTACCAAGCGATCCTGGAAGCGGAAGGCGCAGGAATACTGCTCGGCTAAGCCTGAGATGGCGAACGCAAGCAACTTTTGGCGGGGATTGTCGGCTCAGCAAGTTTTGGCCTGCAAGTAGTACCCAGACCGTATCAAGCAACTCTAACGATTTCGAAGGGATGAACGATCATGATTAAGACGAAGTACAAGACAGCGGACGGGTTGACAGTTTACGACATCGATCCACAAGCGGCTGAGCTATGGGTGGTAGCTGGTCCAGACGGACATGTGGGTGAGATCGATCCAGATGACCTGCCTGAAGGTTTTCGCTGGGTTGATGGTTGGGAATGGGAGGCCTTGCAAGATGCCGTAAAAGAAGAACTGACGGTGTTCACGTACGAGTACATGGGCAGGATTCCGAAGCATGGTTCGGAAGTGGCTCAGGCAGTTTGCAATGCGCTGCAGCTATCTGGCAGCAAGGAAGGCACCGTAACGGAACTGGTCGCACGCAAGGCGGCTGGATTGCTGAATGATGACATGATCGATTCCGGCGAATGGGATTCCGATTGCGTGTTGGCTGTGGTGGAGAACTGTTGCTTCACCGCGATGAATTAGGAACGTTTCAACTTTTGGAAGGAATACCAAGCTATGACGATCGAAGAACTGATTGAACGACTGGAAGAAGCTCGTGATGAATTAGGTGGTGACTGCGAGGTTCGGTTAATGACTCAGCAGAACTGGCCGTTCGAAAACTCGATCGAGGGAATATGCTCGAGCAATGACATTGAACTCGAAGAAGATGATGAGGACGATGATGACGCAGAGTCGGAAAAAGTGCTTTTCATCGTTGAAGGAAGTCAACTTGGATATGGGAGTAAAAAAGCATGGGATGCGTGCTACTAACCCACTGATGATGATCGGAAGATCGAAACACCCTTGCGGGGGTGTATGGGTTTGAGTTTCTAGTTTTTTCGTGGAGGTTGTATCAGGCAGTGAACAAGGGACGGTTGGTGTTGAAAATCAAGGATGGCGAGCGTGTTCAAATTGGCGATGTGATTCTGCAATGCAAAATCGACGGTTCTAGGATCAAGATTTGGATTGAAGCAGACCGAAACATTTCGATCGTGCGCGAGTCGGCGAAGGTCAAGGAGGCAAAAAAACGGTAAGAAATTCCCGATCTAAAAAGAAAAAAACAAACGTTCTTTTTTTTGTCGGTGGTGTTGTTAGGGCAGGTAAGATTCTTTTTCCACGATGGAGGTTGAGATGGACATTGCGAGAGCGTTCCGAACTGGTGTTCCCTTGGTGGCTGTAACAACTGGTGATCCAGCAGCAACACTGAGGACGATCGAAGGGCAGTTCGCTGAGTTTGCTGACCCGGTTGGAATCATCGCTTGGGACTGCATGAGGGGTGCGAAGTGCAAGCCGAATGACGCGGTGGCTACTGGGGCACTGAGTGCATTACCAGAGCAAGACTACTCCGGTTCGATGGTGGCGTTCCTTGCTGACCTGGACAAGCTGTCGAAGCGTAACGTGGTAGTGATCCTGAATGCTCATCTGTTCATGGATGATCCAAGGGCGGTTCAGGCCGTGTGGAACCTGCGAGACGACTTCAAGGCGAACAAGAAGGTTTTGGTACTCTTGGGCGTGGCCGTTCTTCCGCCTGAATTGATCCACGACGTAGTGCAGTTCGATGACCCATTGCCGCAAGTGGAAACCCTGCAAACGATCATCGGCAACGTCTGCGAATGGGCAGGGTTCGACCGTGACGAACAGAAGATGCAGGACGGGGCTAACGCGGCTATCGGCGTGACTGCGTTCTGTGCCGAGAACCTAGCGTGCATGGCGATGGACAAGCACGAGGGACTTGAAGTGGATCGGCTGTGGGAATCGAAGCGTCGAAAGATCGATCAGACTCCGGGCCTGCGAGTAGTCACGCAGAAGGGCGGGTTCGATGCAGTCGGCAGATGCGATCAGTACAAGACCTTCATGCGGCGAGTGCTTAACGGGAAGCACAAGCCTCGTGCGATTGTGTTCGTGGACGAGATTGAGAAGTGCCTAGGGGCTGCGGGATCCGATACCAGCGGAGTAAGTCAGGATCAGCTAGGGCAGTTGCTATCCTGGATGCAGGACAGGCGAGCGACCGGTACTATCTTGGTTGGACCTCCTGGGGCTGCAAAGTCAGCGGTAGCGAAGGCGGCTGGTAGCGAGGGTGGAATCCCGACGATTCAGTTCGACCTCGGAGGGATGAAGGGATCTTTGGTAGGGCAGAGCGAACAACAGATTCGCGAGGCGTTGAAGGTAATCGACGCGATCAGCGGTGGTGAGACTCTGTGGATTGCGACATGCAACAGCCTGACGGAATTACCACCGGAATTGAAGCGACGTTTTAAGCTCGGCACGTGGTTCTTCGATCTACCTGACCTTGCAGAGCGTCAAGCTATCTGGGGCATCTACTCGAGGAAGTTCGGACACACGGACCAAGCCGCGATCGATCGATTGGCCCAACTGGAATGGACTGGTGCCGAAATCGAATCATGCTGTGAGACTGCGGATTCGCTTGGGATCACGTTAGAGGAAGCGTCGGCGTATATCGTACCAGTAGCCAAGCAAGCACCGGAAGCGATTGCAAAGCTACGCCAAGGGGCTGAGGGTAGGTTTCTCTCGGCAAGTGTTCCAGGACCGTATACGCGGACCAAGCAAAGCGGAAATCGTTCGTTCGAATAGGTTTACTTTTCCGGCTGGGTGGCGTTAAAAAAAGGAACATTACTTTTTTCTGAAAGGCTGAACGATGAACGCAGTTGATATGGGGCAAAGACTCCAAGAAATGACAACCGGGTGCAAGTTGGAAGTGACCGCATTTTCGAGTCGCAAGAAGATGACCGACGGGCAACGTGCTCGGATGGCTGAGTTTTTCAATGCCGACATTCGGAGCGTCAGCGGTGGCCGTGAGATCCTGAACAAGAAACTGCCTGAGGTCCGGGCAGTCAATGGAATCATTCGTGAGGCGCGGGGGCTGTGGGGCGACTTCACGGTCAAGTACGAGGACGGCGTGAGGCTGATTCGTTCGGACCGTATCGAGTGGATGAACGGTAAGATTGCCGAACTACAAGAGGAACTGCGGCAAGCGAAACAGGCGTTGTTCGATGCCTGGGAAGTGGTCAAGCAGGATGCACAGAATCGGTTGTCTGATTTGTACGTCCCTGGTGACTATGCGTTCGACGTTCGGCAAGTACTTTGGATCACGATCAGCTATCCGGCGATAGGTCCCGATCCTAAGTTGCAACAGCTATCGAGGGAACTGTTCGAGGCTGAACTAGCAAAGTTCCGTGTACGCTTTGAGGAGGCCGCACAGGACGCGGAGCAAGCCTTGCAGAAGGAGTTCGCCGAGATGATCCAGGGGATTGCAGAGCGCCTTGAGGAAGGGGAAAGCGAGGACGGCAAGAAGCGAGTACTTCAGCAGCGAGCCGTTGACAATGTGGTTGAGTTCGCAAACCGTTTCCGCGCGTTGTCGGTCGGTGGTAGTGGCATGGATGCCCTGGTGGAGCAAGCCGAGCAGTTAGCGTTGGGACTCGATACCAAGGCAGTCAAGAAGGATGCTACGTCCAGGGCGTCGATGCGGGAGTCCTTCGGTGCATTGAAAGCGGCTATCGAAAAGCAGATCACGTTCGCGGCTGAAAGAACCTTCGAACTCGAATAAAAACAATGTTACTTTTTTCTGGTGGTGGCGTTAACTAGGTGGAAACGTTTCCACTTTCGAGAGTCAAAAACGAGGTGTAAAGTGAGCCATATTGCGACGGTAGAGATTGAGTTCAAGGACCTGGACTGCCTTGCGAAAGCGTGCACGAAGTGCGGCGTGGAGCTACGCAGGGACCAGAAGCAGTTCACGTGGTACGGTGGCAGGGTCAGCGACTGTGACGCGGCGATTGCTGTACCAGGAAACAGCAAGGCGTATGAGATCGGCGTACACCTCGAAGGCGGTAAGATTCGCCTAGCGTATGATCCGTGGTGCGGTGGTATGGGTATGCAGAATCATGTGGCGTTTGAGGACGATATGCGTGGCCTCGGGAAGCTGCAACAGGCGTACGCTGTGGAGGTGGCACGCAAGCAGGCGAAGAAGCAGGGGTTCAGTGTTCGCGAGCAAGTGCAAGCGGACGGGCGTATCAAGTTAACGTTGGCGAGGTAGAAAATGGAATCGATCGAGATCGTAATCGACAAGGCTGGTAAGGTGCAAGTCGAAGCTCAGGGAGTTACCGGCAAGGGATGCAAGGCGTTGACTGAGGCAATCGAAAAGGCACTCGGTACGACGACTGGTGATGACCTCAAGCAGGACTACCACAAGCAGGCCAAGGCACAGGCGCGGCAATGATGCCGAAGTTCTACCGGGTGCGGATTGAGAGGCGTTCGACTGGTAGCGTAATGCGATCAGTCATAGCGTGTGACGGGCCGTCGAGGGTTTTGATAGGACGCTGTGCTCGAAGGTTTTACAAGGGCTTTCGGGTGGTTCAGATCGACGATTTGACGGAATTGGAGTTTCTTCGGGATCGAAAAGAATTCGGGGAATTTCTGGACGGTGGCTGGTTCTTAGACGCTTCGGAGGCGTAGTTATGTGGGTAGCTGAACGCAATCCAGGTGAGCAACTCACGATCGGTGCTTGGGATTCGAAGGGGAATCCAGTAGAGATTGTGGTCGCAGTAGCAAGGATCGATTTAGAGCACTGTACGGTTCGCATCGCCGTTGATGCGCCGCAGGATATCAAGTTGCAACGAGTGGAGCACGCAAAGAATGCAAGAAATAACGCTGGTAATCGGTAGCTCGGTCGAGTTGATCTATGATGACGACGCGGCTGATGTGCTCGGTGAAATTGGAAACGTTTCCATCCGTCGAGCGTCACACGTTGAGCCGGTTGAGGGCGGATGGGCTGCGGATATGAGTCCGGTTGGTGGCCCTGTGTTGGCAACTCGCAAGCTGCGATCAGAGGCGATTGCGGCTGAGGTTGCATGGCTGAAAGAGAATCGAGGGCTGTAATGGGATTCTTGAACGGCCAGGTGCACTTGGAAAGCCACGAGCAATACCACGGGCGCCGAGAGATTTCCGCGTCGATGATTAAGTCGCTGTTGAATAGCCCGGAGGAATTCGAGTGGTTGCACGTCCTCGGCAATCGCAAGGAAGCAAGTTCGGCAATGGACTTTGGGACTGCGATCCACGAGGAGCAACTGAAGGGGCTGTGGGAACAGTCCTGGATTGAGATTCCGGAAAGCGTCCTCGATTCCAGAGGCCACAAGCGGGGCAACGCTTGGAGGGCGTTCGAGCGAGAAAACGAAGGGCGAGTGCTGTTGAAGGCTGACCAGCTCGGGAAGATGAAAATTATCTCCGAGCGGATGCGTCAGAACCCCATAGCGGCTGAGTTGCTTGGGCGTAAGGCTGAGGGGCTGTCGGAAATCTCGATCACGGCTGACGCTCCGCTTGAGGATGGAACTACGCAAAAGGTACGCGGTAGGCTCGACCTGTTGCTACCTGATTGCATTGTGGACCTCAAGACAATATCGAGCCTAGATGACCGAACGAGGCAGTACAGGCCGTTCGATCATAACTGGCACGTGCAGGCGGTGATGTATCAGCTATTGGTGAATGCCGTTCGCGGTGGTGACCTGTTGCCGGTATACTTCATAGCTGTGGAAACCTCGATTCCGTATCGAGTCGAGGTGCTGAGACCAATGCCAGATACGCTTGCGGGGGCTGCGATGTTGCTCCAAGACGCAATCGAAGAGATCGTAGAACGCACGCGGTCGGGTAATTGGCACCGTGAGAATTGGCCGGAACCATTTCATTTTTAGGAGGTGTATTGTGTTGAGTTTTGAGAAGAAGTTACGTGAAGAAGTCGAAGCAGCGGTCGAGGATATTGCAGCATCAACGCGTAAGCGACCGATGGCGGCTGGTTCGAAGTTCTTCGATATCGTTCTGCGCGTGGTCAAGCAGATCGGCGTTGAGCAACTGAAAGACCTGGACAAGGTGACGGTGCTAGGGATCGTGGCGAAGGTGTACGACGAGTACATTTCGAAGATCGATCTTCCTGGGGAGTATGACACCGTGTTCCATGCCTTGATTAAGCAGGCGGCATTGGCGGCGATCGGAATCGCGTACGATAAATTTTTGGCAACTGAGTAGACGGATTCAACTCGGTGGCGTTGTGTTAGTGATAGGTTTTGTTTCCCAGTTTCAGGAGGATGGTTTGATGAAGTTTTCAAAGATGAAAACAATGATTTTGTTGGTGGTTGCGTTGTTCGCGCTGGAAACGTTTCCAGTTTTCGGCCAGGAATGCGTGACCGGTCAGTGCGTTAAGAGTCCATCGGATCGAGTGGTATCACGCGTAGCTGACGTTATCGTTGCGACGGTGGAAGTACCGGTACGAGTGGTGGAGCACGTCGTATGTGAGTCTCAGCCTGTTCGGTCGGTGGTATGTGCGAACGGGCTTGCACAGTGGAAAGCAGAGCGACAAGCTGCGGAAGGGCGTATGCGTCACGTTGGGGGCGGTTTCGGAGGCGGCAGATACGAAGGCGTTGGCTACTCCACGAGTTCACCGGATGCAGCTATCAGAGCGTGTTGCCACTGGGGACGCAGGCCGGTGCGTGAGATCGGCGTGGCGCGTGGTGCTCATGGTTGGTACGCAACTGTGATCTACAACTGATTCACTTGACTGGTTCAGTCTAAGTGCACGGTCATTCATTTGACGCCGGAGACGTAACCGGCGAGGATCGGCGCGCATCGCGGTAACGGTGCAAGTTACTTAGTACTATTTTTGCGACAAGGTAGCTCTTCCAAAAGCAGGTGAAAATCCTGCCCGATCCTTTTTGTTTCTTTGTTTGTTTGGTTTCTATCTTGAAGGGATTTCTTATGAGATCGTTGTGTGCGTTAGTGTTGGCGTTGGTTGCTTGTGTTCCGGTGATCGCTCAGACTCCGTTCCCAGTTCGTTTTGTTGAGGCTGGGCAAACGGTGACGGTTCCAAAGGGTGACTACATTCTGAGCCGTGACGTTATCGTGCGAAAGTTCGGTACGTTGATTCTGGAGGCAGGCGTTCGGGTGCAGGTCAAGGGACTTGGTAATCCTGTGCAGGTGTACGGTACGCTCGATGTGCGCGGTACTGAGGCTGAGCCTGTTGTAATTGGTCCGGATGCGGGGAACTTCTGCGGCACTATTGCGGCGTACTATGTAGACGGGCCACGGCCTAAAGTTTTGATCGATTACCTTCGATTGACTACGACCAGAAATTCGAACAGCCTGCTATTGAGCGCGGCAGATTTCTCGGTATCGAACAGCGTGATTGATAATCAGTCTACTAGCACTAGTCGCGTTTGCATCCTGGCTGGGAACAACGCGGTCGGAGTGATTTCCGATTGTTATCTTAAGTGCTTGACTGATTCAACTTCGAGTACGGCAGGTGTATCGATCGGAAATGGTGCGCCGACGCGTCAAGCTGATGCGGTGCAGTTGGTCAACGTAATCACTGAGGATTGCAAAGATCCTGTGCGAATCCAGAAGCGTATCGCGTTGCTGAATGGAACTATCGAGTAGGGTTGGTTGAGCCGTTCGCCTAGTGGAGCTTTGGCACGTCCTAACAGACGGAATGGGTTCGAATCCCAGCGGTTCACTGCGGAGGTAGCGTTATGGCTGGTGCGAGAACATTGAGAATTTGCCGGGCTTGTCACAAAGAGAAAAACATCAATTGTGCGATTTGTGACATGTGCCGGGGAAAGATGGAGCGAGCAAAGAACAAGTTCGGGATCACGAGTCCGCACAGGTGTAAGACCTGCGGGAACATGATTACGCTCAAGCAGTGTTTGCAGTGCGAGCTTGAAAAAAAGTAACGTTGCGAATTTCGATAGTTTTGTTGGTGTACTGAGTCGCGTCGGCGGCGTTGTTTTGGTGGCACGTTTTACGATAGGAGGTTGCCATGGTTGAGAGTTCAGAACAGTTCGGTGAGTTGGCTGTAGCGTTGGCAAAGTTTCACGCTGATTGTCCGGTGGTGCTTAAAGATTCGATCAACTCGCAGTTGCGATCGAAGTACGCTGACCTTGGTACGATCCTGCGAGAGATCAATCCGGTATTGGCGAAGCATGGGCTTTCGGTGTTGCAGTTTCCGGCTGGTGAGTTGCAACTGGTGACAATGCTGTTGCATTCGTCCGGGCAGTTCTTCAAGTCGGTAAGCGTGTTGCGTCCGCAGGATGCAGTAGTTCGCCGGGGATCAACAGCGTCGGAGGATGTACGGGCTATCACCCCACAGGCGTACGGGTCAGCGCTGACGTATCAGCGACGGTACGCACTGGCCGCATTGCTGAGTCTTTGCATCGATGAGGATGATGACGGGGCAAGAAGTCAGCGAGACGCGCAGGACAAGGCGAACCCTACGTACAGGCCGACTGAGGTAGTTCCACCGGATGCCTTCGACAAGAAGGAACCCAGCGAACCGAAGAAGGTCGAGAAGCTGACGGAGGAGAAGATTGCCGACATACAATCAAAGATTCTGACGGCTGAGATTGGGCAACTTCCGAAGATGGAGCAAGCCTTGAGTCAGTACGGTGTATCGGGTGCGCTTGATAAGGCTGACTGGGGCTACCTTGCAGGGTTCTTGCTGAATCGCTGGATCGATGTTTCGCCGGTCAAGGACTTCGGCGCAATCTCGAATAAGATCGTGGGCTACCGGTCGAAAGGATTGCTTGAGCACGAACAGCAAGACTACCTGACGGGATTGATGACGGATCGGCTGAACGCACAGAAACCAGAGGGAACATGAGCGAACGAGTAATATCGGATTTTGAGGTATTGGTACGTTTTACTTCAGCGGCGATAACCGGATTGATTTCGATCGATCCGAACGGTGAATGGACTTCGCAAGACATTGCGAGGCAGGCCGTAGATATTGCGCTGGAATCACAACTTGAATTAAAGAGGCGAAAGAGTGGCGGCAAAGAAAAGAAATTTAGCGACGGAACTTCTGGTGCTGGACTCACGGCTGCAATGCCGAACCGAGGTACCGCAGGCGATCATCGATGAGTACCGTGAGGGGTGGAAGAACCAAGCAAAGTTTCCACCGATCCAAGTTTACCAAGTCGATGATGAGTTCCTGGTGGTGGACGGATTCTGTCGCGTGATGGCGGCGGCGAGTCTTGGTAAGTCCCGCGTGCCGTGTGAGGTGCACGATGGCTCATTCCATGATGCACTCAAGGCTGCTTGCGGTGCGAATGCTCAGCATGGTTTGCGACGGTCGAACGCGGACAAGAAGCGAGCCGCGACGATTGCGATCACTAACTTCCCTGACCTGAGTTCGCGGGAGATAGCAGAGATTTGCGGGGTGAGTCACGCGTATGTGCAGTCGATGCGCAAGGCTGATGAACCGAAGGAACCTGCGAGCACTGAGGAGCAAGTCGAA
>OGVT01000019.1_pt1 | contig 18995 bp, 37 predicted proteins | sample 1575831 | NCBI WGS metagenome assembly OGVT01 (sample SAMN07581542, study PRJEB24739) | freshwater metagenome | place: Singapore | collected 2015-04
GTTATCGCTTAAGTTACTAAGAAGTGGGGTCAGGCTTCTTAGGAACTTTAAAGAGTTTTATCTTGAGTTCCTGACTTGTTACTGTCTAACTTTTAACAAGTACATATATTATAGCATACTTTTTAAGATTTGTCAAGCCCTTTCTTCACTTTTTTACATCTTTTTTTACATTTATGTGATCCTAGTCACAAACATCCTTCTTTTTCTACTTTAAAGCTTCCTTTAAAGTTCCCCTTACAGGGTGTACGGGATGTCCTCTAGGAGTTCTTTACCTAATATTATGTTAAGTCTAAGCCTATCAAAGACTTAGCAATTCCTATGTTGCTTAATTTTTAAGCACTAACCTGTCCCTAATTAAGCCTAATTTTCCTTTTTTGTGTACGGTAAAGGCTCCCGCAAAAGTTTCTCACGCATCCTCACCCTCCCCCGTGTCTTCAACGCTAGTGCTGAGAGCCTTGCAAGAATCATGCCAGTTAAGCGCCATGTTAGTCAGTGCTTACTTACAAGGCAACCTTACGTGAAACTTACAAGATGTAATAAAGTTACATAAAAGTCTGTAACTCTGTAACTTGTATGACAACTTTGCAAACTTACATGAAACTTACATGAAACTTACGTGGAACATTTCAGGATTCCTGGGTATGAAGGGCGATGTAGGTGCCTCTGAAGCACACTACAAAGCCTACCTAAACAGTGCCTATATTTTAGGCAGTTTCCTGACAAACCTTACCAGCAAAGCGAAAGTGTAACAGTTTGTAAAAGTAGGTCATAAAAGTATTGACAAGATAAAAACCATGCTACAATGCATCCATGCCAATGCAATAGTGCAAGGCAGAAACCACCGGAGAAACCACCATGGCTTACTATCTGTTCAACGACGGCGAAACATTCAACTATGCACTGTCTGCCAAGTCCCTCAAGTCCGCAGTGGCTGAAGCTAAAGAAAAGTTTGGGATTAAAGTCAAGACACGTATTCAGCAACAAGCCAGCGATTCCAGCGGTGTTTACTATTCGTATAAGTCCACAGACAAATACAGTGCTTATGTGTTCTGCATTACAGAATGTAAAGATTTTGACGATATTCGCCGCGAAGTCAGTGGCGCAACACTTGACAACATCCTGACCGCTTACGCTTGAGGGTAAACACCTAGAAAATAATACTTGACAGGCCGCACATGTGGCCTACAATGACAACATCACAAACCACTGAAAGCCAATCATGTCTGATCGTACCTCAATGATACTTTGCTGCCTTGTCTTCGCTCTTTGGGGTGTCTTACTTGCCCTGGGAGTCTGAACCATGAACAAAGAACTACTGACCACAAAACCCTCTTCGTTCTTCGATGGATATGAACGCATGATGGGCTGGATTCGTCGCCACGGATGGACAAAAGCACGTGATATGTTCAATGAACAGTATCCACACGAAGGGAAACCTGCCACAATGGACGAGTGGTATCTGTCCAAGGGCATGATGGACGCATTGCAAGCCACTATGTAACATAAGTGACACTTCACCGTGCAGTATCGTGACAGGATACTGTGCAGTGCAGCGACCAGTGGCAAAGCCACGAAACTATCACGCGCACCTGTGCAGGCAGTTCCTGTATTACTTTAAGGATCAATCCATCATGAGCAAAACATTCAAGCAATACCTATTCGATAACTACGACCGTCAAGAATTGCAAGAGATTGCAGAACATGGCTGCCAGTCTGGCGTAGCAGGTACAATGATTTACTACAACCAAACCAACGATTTGTACGATAAGTATTGCGAAGAGCTACACGATGTTCTTGGCAACTACATCGAAGAGATTGGATGTGCTCCTGACTACATTGTTCAATACCTTGGTGATGTGGTAGGTTTCAAGAATGCAATGGTCTGGTTTGTTGCTGAAGTGTACGCCCAAGAAATGACTAGCACTGAGGAGACCTGACCATGTACACAGTACAATTTAAATCAAGCGGTATCGTTGCAGCACGTTTCCAGGATAGAGCCGCTGCAAAGCACTGGTTAGACTGCAACGATTACTCCGAAGATAAGCCTGTTGTCGACCCTGATACAGGAGAAGTTACAGGATGGGCTAAGGGTGATTGTCTTAATCTGTTCAAGATTGCCAAAGAAGGTAAACAATCATGACATGGCCGTTTAAGTACGTTAACGGTGAACAAACGCCAGAATCTAAGGCTTTGCAGGCTTTACCGCCTGAGCCTAAGCAATCACTGTACAATCAAGTTATGTCTGACCCTGAAACTGAGGAGGCTTTGTTGTGAAGTCATGTATCTACACACTAGAGGATGAATACTTAGGTATTCCAATTATTATTGAAGGTGAATTGGTGGACTATGAAGATGGTGAAATGCCCTTTGTAGTTATCCAGGAGCTTTCATATGGTGAAAAGTTACTTGAGATGTGGTGCATCAGTGAAGCATTCATTAAGCACTGCCAGAATCGTATCTTTCAAGAATGGTGTAATGAGGCAAGAAACAAGGAACAGAAGGAAAGCATTACTAGTAACCGCAGCAAAGGGAAATCGTATGCGTGAACAGTTTCCGTGGCTCCGCCACTTAAAATTGGCAGGTTTATTGGCTTTCTTTGTCATCTGCTACATTGTAGGGGGCTGGTATGATGCACGATAGCTTTGTTCGTAAGATTTTGGAGTTGTTCCTACCAACACGAAAGGCTCAGGAAGGGCCTTAATCGGGCTTTGGAGACGTTTTCAGGAAAAATTCGTATCTGGAAGAGTCCAGGGCCTGACAATGCGTTGTTCAATGGCTCGAATTTTACGGCTTAGGTCATCTTCGCGCCAGCGTTGAGCACGGATTGATTTTTGAAAGGATTCGCCCATTTCTTCAAGTTCGTCATCTGACCATCTGACAAGTTTGTTAAAAAGACTGTGATATTTCTTTTCGAGATATTCCAGACGATCCTCAACGGTGAGTAGTTTTCTGTCTCCCAGGAGACCGTTACACTCACGACAACAAGGTACAGTCGATAGCGGAATTCCTGATTTTCGAAGGGTTTCAAGACCAAAAGGCTCGATCCAAGCCAGCGGAGGAACGTGGTCGAGGGTTTCGGCAGGGCTGTTGCAGTAAATGCAAACATAGCCTTCTTCGATGTAGTGGCGGTTGTATAAGGTGTTGTACGTCCTATACAATCGGTTTCTTTCACTGTTTTTCATGGTACATAAAGTTTTAGGGATGATCCTATAATTGTATCATAAAAACAACAAAAGTAAATACGTACTTTTACGTACAAGGAGAAATAATGCGTTGTATCGCCTGTAATAAAAAACTCAGTGACTACGAGACAACCCTCAAACATGCTATCACTGGTGAGTACCTGGACACATGCCTGGATTGTCTGTCAGAGATTGCCAAAGATGTTCCTATGCCAGTAAAGGCCAGAAAAGACCTTATTCATAGTATGGATATTGGTGGATCGGATGACATCGAGGGCTTGAGTGCAGATTCTGAACTGTCAGAAGTCGAACTATATAAATACTATAGAGTATCCTATGATGATAACAATACATAAATGAATTATAGATAAAGTACCTTTAACATCTTCATGTCTTTTATGAAGCGTTAAAGTTCCTTTATAGTATTGCAAGAATCGTGCCAACTTAGGTGTAAGTGTAAACGTGGACTAATTGTGTCTAACTTTCATTAAAAGGTTTTAACATGAGTGAACATGATTTTGAAGAAGCTCACTATTGGTGGTCTATATCTAACATTGTGGACTTGATCGATATGTATGGGTATACTAAAGTACTAATGGATATTGACAAGACAATCCGTGCTCAGGACTTAGAAGTAGAACTGAAACAAATTGTAACAGAGGATTGACAAATATGCTTGTGTCTGTTATGCTTATTCTGTCTATTTTGATAAAGGTGATGTTATCATGACGAACAATCTGATGTTTTGTCTTAACATGGTAGTGAACAACTCCAGTGTTGCTGTCTGCTTTGATTGGACAGGCAAAGGCGATGATGGCGAACCTAATTGGGAGACTTTAGAGGTTCACGCTTTATTGCCTACTTCAGAGCCTTCTAAGGCTAAGTATTGGGTGGTTGTAAACGATGTGCTCTCAGATGATGATTGGGTGTTCATTGAAACTGAGATTTACAGACGCTTTGATGAACTGACACAACAGGCTGTTGACAAAGGATACTTTGATTATGATGAATGAGAAACAAGTAGAGGCCGCGCTGAAGCTGGCGCTGGAGGCGTTGGAAAAACTACGCATGAGTAGCTGGGCAGAGCTAAAGGCGGCTTTCGAATATGCTGATTTGGCTATTCCATGTATTCGCGAAGCACTGGCCGACAGCGCACTAGAGCGCATGGCAGAGAACGCCAGAGAGTTGGGGCTGGACTATGAGCCAGCACCCGTGGCGAAGCCACATGAGCAGCAGGAGCCGGTGGCGGTGGTGTCCGGATATTACGGTGGGCAGTGCGTGGTCTTGCCAACAAACCCTGCAATGCTTTTCAACAGCGGAACAGCCTTTTACACATCCCCACCAGCAAGCAAGCCGCTGACAGATGAGCAGCGCAAAGCTATCGTGGTCTGTTTCACTTCTGGGAAAGTGTCTGTTTCTGAGGTGCAGCGAAAGCTGGCCATCAGTTACAACGAAGCGCAGCAGTTGTGCCAATCCATCGTTGATCTGAAGCTCGCCCAAGGATTGCAACTTGCGCCAAGCCTTGACCGCCACGGCATCAAGGGGGACGCATGACCTCACAGTTTATCAAGCACATACCATGTGAAAACTGTCATAGTTCAGACGCAAACAGCCTCTACGATGACGGCCATCAACATTGTTTTAAGTGTGGGACTACGGTATTTGCAGAGGGTGGGGATTCTGCGGTTACTAGTAATCTTAAAAGTAATCACTTGAAACATCAAAGTAACAAAGAAGTATCTAAAATGGAACTCAAAGGTACGATCAAAAGTATCCCTGATCGTGGAATCACTCAACAAACCTGTGAGAAATTCGGAGTTACACAGGATGGAGAGCATCACTATTACCCTTACGCTGACTCCTCAGGAGGTATCGTCGCTGCAAAAAAACGGAGAGTTGCAGATAAGACTTTTAACATTCATGGGTCTTTCAATTCCGCAGTATTGTTCGGACAGCAACTATTCCACTCGGGAGGTAAGTATGTCACCGTCTATGAGGGAGAATTGGATGCGCTTGCAGGCTACCAACTTACAGGTAGCCAATGGCCCAGTGTAAGTATCAGGAACGGCGCACAAGCAGCCCTGAAGGACTGTAAGGCACAGTACGAGTGGCTAAACAGCTTCGAGAACATCGTTATCTGCTTCGATGCCGATGAACCTGGACAGAAGGCAGCTAAAGAGGTAGCAGAATTGTTCGGCCAGAAGGCTAAGATTGTCAAGCACAAGAGTGGCTATAAAGATGCTTGTGAATACTTGCAGTCAGGAGCTACAAAGGAGTTTGTTAATGAGTGGTGGAGGGCTGAGACGTATATCCCTGATGGTATTGTTAACGCCGCTGATCTCTGGGAGGAAATCTGTACTCCAGAGCCTGCTGCGGAGGCTCAGTACCCTTGGAAGGGATTGAATAAGCTGCTGTATGGGCTTAGGAAGGCTGAACTGATTACAGTCACCGCAGGATCTGGACTTGGTAAAAGTCAATTCCTTCGAGAAATTCTGTATCATCTCTTGAAGACTACAGATTGGAAAATTGGTGGATTGTTCCTAGAGGAATCTACTCGAAAGACTGCTCGGAGTATCATGTCGTTGCATGCTAACAAGCTGCTGCACTTGCCTGATACGCCAGTGACTGAACAGGAATTGAAGGAGGCTTTTGATGCAACTTTGGGGACTAATAGAGTGTATCTCTTTGACCATTTTGGCAGCTCTGACGTTGATAATATCGCCAACAGGATCAGGTATATGGCAAAAGCTTGTGACTGTCGGGTTATATTCTTGGATCACATCAGCATTGTTGTATCTGGCCTTGACAATGGCGATGAACGAAAAGCTATTGATAACATGATGACTAAACTGCGTACACTGGTACAGGAACTTGAAGTTACCTTGATCTGTGTATCACACCTACGGAGGCCACAAGGAAATGCAGGACACGAAGATGGACAAGCAGTCAGTCTCAGTCAGTTGCGAGGATCTGGAGCGATTGCGCAGCTCTCAGATGCTGTCATCACCCTCGAAAGGAACAGTATGGCTGACGACGAGCGAGAACGCCACAAAACTAAAGTCGCTGTTGCAAAGAATCGGTATTCAGGGGCCACCGGACCCGCCCTCACTTTGAGTTATAATCTACACACAGGTCGTATGGAAGAAGTTGAAGAGGAAATACTATGAAGATGTCAGATGGAGGCAAAGGCGATAGCCCACGTAAGCAACAAGATAAGAAGGCTTACGATGAAGGATGGGATAGGGTATTTAAGAGAGAGCGGCCTAAAGAGAAACTGATCGAGGAAGAACCTTTGAAGGATGACGAAAATGACTAAAGACGAAATACTAGATGAACTTAATAAGTTAACCGCACAAGTTAAAGACCTCATTGAAGGAGACTCTTTCGATGAAGGAAACGGCCAACAAGAATACATCACTTCTGATTTTGACAAGACTATTTATTTAAGAGCAAAGAGTGGGTATCATTCAGATGTTGATATTCTTAGTTCAGTAAAAGATACTGAAAATGGGTATATTTTTAATTTTCCTTCTTACAGTTCTTCAAAGCAGGAAAACTATGTATGTATAGACTATGCAGAAGCGGAATATATGCGAAAATTGCTGACTTATTTGCATAAGAAAGAACAAACATGACAGTAGAGCACCTAATCGTAGGAGCAACAGGGGTAGGCTATCTCATCGTAGGTGTGCTACAATTTAGCAAGAGCGAGCTAGCAAATGGCATGATCTGGTGTGGCTATGCTTTTGCTCAGGTGGGACTATGGCTCAATTTAAAGTGAAGGATACGTATGAGGCTAGTCCTCGACATCGAAACGGATCTATCTCACAAGAAGATCCACGTTGTAGTAACTAAAGACATTGACACAGGCGATGTAAAACTATGGAAAAATCCCAATGGCCTAAACGACTATCTAAGCAAGGCTACAGTCCTGATAGCTCACAATGGAATCAGCTTCGATTTTCCAGTGTTGAACAGATCATGGAATACGAAGATAAGGTTGAAGAACGTATTCGACACTCTTATAGCAAGCAGGCTACTCGATCCAAGCAGGGAGCAAGGACATTCTCTGGAAGCCTGGGGAATGAGTCTAGGTTTCAAGAAGATTAACTACCCTGCTGTATGGCAGTGGATGATGGACAGGAGACAAGAGTATGACGGAGAATGTTTCGATAAACCTATTGATAGTCTTATGGACTACTATTGCGTTAGGGATGTTGAAGTTACTTCTAAACTATACTTTCATCTCACTTCTGAATTGGACAAAAAAGGCTTTAGTCAAGAATCTGTTGACTTAGAGCACAAAGTAGCAGCAATCATTGCAGAACAGGAAAGAAATGGATTCAAACTTGACACCGTTCACGCCACTTGTCTACTTACTGACATCAAAGGAAAAATGGCAGGAATATATGAACAGATGCAGCATAGATGGCCTCCCATCGTCACACCACGTTTCCACAAAAAGTCAGGAAAACCCATCAAAGACAGCGTGGTTACTTTCAACCCCGGAAGTAGACAACAGATCGGAGAGAAACTTCGAGAACTAGGATGGAAACCAAAGTACTTTACTCCTACAGGTCACCCTATCGTTGACGAAGCCGTGTTAGATCAGATTATTAAGGAGTGCGACAAATGAGTGGAGATCACAATATGTACGGAGACGGGACGGTCTACCGTGGAGAGCGCAGCGCAGACAGCGCCGTCAAAACCTACACCATTCAAGAACTGGCCTACGCCAAAGGTGTGCCGAGTCTGGTCACCAGCGCCGTGCTTGCAATTGGTGAGGACTGCGTGAAGGCCAATGAGAAGCTACATGCTTTAAAGGAGGCAAGCAAGCTCATGCTGGAGGAGTTAGAGACGTATCACACCCATTACCCCGGCATGGCTAAGGGCTACGTACTGGATGCGATGGATCAGTTGAAAGCTGTGCTCAAGGCGGTGGAGTCGTGAGCACCGCCACAAGACAGTGCGATGAATGTTTACATTTTACTTATCCTGACTGGCCTCATTGTGATAAGGGGCATAAACCGAGATTTTTCTCTCCCTCTATTGCTGTTGATACGAAGTCGTGGGGTTACAAACGTAAATGTGATGATTTTAAGGAGAAAGTAATGAAGGTAGATGATCTTTTCGGTGGCGTGCTTTACACAGGTCAGCCGCTTCCTGAAATCGAGCAGCGAAACAAAGAAACTATGGTCGCTCTGCCGCCTGCTGGGTGTGTTACTTTTAATCCTGATTGGTTAAAACCGGGAGCTTTGGTGGAAGTAACTATGGATAACATCCGAGCTTACCACAAAGAAGTTTACCGACTTACAGAACTTGCTAAACAACAGGCTCAAACTATCACAAACATGCAGAATGCTATAGCACATTGGGACGAACAAGAAGAAGGCAGCGAAGGAACAAGAGCTTACCAAGCATGGCGAAGGTCTGAGGCTTACGCTGTTCCTGTTACCGATAAAGGTGCAGAAGCAGCAGAGCAAAGACGTAAGCAGTTCAATAAAGGTTTCTATGCTGGTTTGCGACACGCTGCTTTGGTGTTAGAATTAGAGCACAAGAAAGTCAAAGATCACGGAGGACATCATAATTACTACGGCGTAGCCTCTCAAATTGTTCGTAAAGTTTACACGGAAGATTTGTCCGAAAAATGCACACAAACAACAGACAAGAGTTAAAAGAAGTAGCCACACTGATCCGTGACTATCTGATGCTCCAAAAGCGTGTAGCTCAGATCGAGAGCTGGTTAGAGGCTGTGAAGGATGATGGTAGGGTACACGGGAAGCTGATAACAAACGGAGCAGTGACAGGACGAATGACACACAGTAGCCCTAACATGGCACAAGTGCCTAATGCAGGGTCAATCTATGGACATGAGTGTCGTGAGTGCTGGACTGTTGAAGAAGGTAATGTTTTGGTAGGCTGTGATGCTTCAGGATTGGAGCTTCGTATGCTTGCTCACTATATGAAGGATGACGATTATGTCAGAACAGTCACTGAAGGCTCTTCAAAAGATGGAACAGATGTACACACAGTTAATCAACATTCTGCAGGACTACCAACGAGAGATGCAGCCAAGACCTTTATCTACGCTTTCTTGTACGGAGCAGGCGATGCTAAAATTGGCTCCATTGTTGGAGGAACTGCTAAAGATGGAGAAAGACTCAAAGCCAAGTTTCTTGCGCAAACACCGGCCCTTGCAAGACTTCTCGAACGAGTCAGAAAAGTGGCAGCAACTGGATCTGTTCCAGGACTTGACGGAAGACGAATCTGGGTACGAAGTGAACATGCAGCACTTAACAGCCTCTTACAAGGGGCTGGTGCAATCGTAATGAAGAAGGCATTGTGTATCTTTTACGACAAGATCAAGGCTAACAAGTGGCCTGTGAAGCTAGTCGCTAATGTACACGATGAATTCCAGTTTGAATGTTCTCCTGAAATTGCTGAGGAGGCAGGAAAAGCTGCTAGAATGTCAATCATTGAGGCAGGTGAGTTCTATAAACTCCGATGCCCTCTAGACGGAGAATACAAAATTGGCCCTAATTGGCGTTTTACACACTAAGTAGGAAACACTTGACAAAACGCATTAAATGTGGTATAATATATCTCTTTACTTTTGGAGGTACTTATGCCACGTTTAAAACGAACACCTGAACAGATTGCCGAAGACATCAAACAACAACATAAAACTTGCTGCGTATGTGGCGAACGAAAACACTTTGATAGTTTTTATAATTTTAAAAACAAAAGTGATAATAAATCGTATCGTTGTAAAGTTTGTGATGACAAGGCAAAAAAGAAGTGGAGTTCTGAAAACCCTAAGAAAGCCTACGAATCTATGAGAGGCCGCAATTTAAAAGCACGGTTTGGCCTTTCTCTCGAAGACTACAAAAACATGTTAGATCATCAAGAAGGTAAGTGTGCTATCTGCGGAACAACTGAAAACAACACATCGGGTGAAAGGAAAGACTGGAATTTTTCGGTGGATCACGACCACAACACAGGTAAAATTAGAGGTCTTTTGTGCAATAACTGCAACCGAGGCTTAGGCCTTTTAAGAGACAATTCAGAACTTCTACGAAAGGCGGCAGCATATGTCGAAAAGTATAGAGAAACCCACTAACGTTATTACCATTGAAGTCTATGGTGATTCCTTTGAAGTCAAGGCTACGGCTGGACTGGACATGCTAGACCTGTACTGCATCTTCTCAGCAGGTCTTGACTACCTTGAAAACTATGCAGGATACCTGGAGACTAAAGAAAGTGTAACAATACAATAAAAAATACTTGACAAACACTGAAAAGTGTGATAGTATATTAGGACAGTAAGAAATCTAAAGCGCCTATGGTGGAATCGGTAGACACAGCAGAATTAGAGAGTAAACTCTAATAAATTGCTTGACACGGTTCTTAAAATAGTGTATAATATAGGCACGGGCGATTGGTGAAACTGGCAAACACACTGGATTTAAGCTCCAGCGCCGTAAGGCTTCAGGGTTCGACCCCCTGATCGCCCACCAACTATAGGAGAACACTATGAAGATTTATGGGCCGTACACACGCAAAGATGGAAGAAAGCATGTTGTTATCATTCACGATGACGGACGCAGGCAAACAAAGTCCTATCCTCGTCTGTTGATGGAGCAGCATCTTGGAAGAGAACTAACTGAAGATGAGACTATAGATCATATCAATAACGACTTTACTGATGATCGTATTGAAAACCTGCAAATCTTGTCTTTAGCTGATAATTCTTCTAAAGCTATGTTAGGAAGAGAAGCAAAAATGTACCAGTTTTCTTGTCCGTGTTGCGGTAAGGAGGCTTTCAAAGCTTTTAGGCAAGTCAAGCATAACTGGAACAAAAACAAAAGTGGCCCTTACTGTAGCAGACAATGTGCAGGTAAAGCTACTTATGTAAACCCGTGGGAAACTACAACAAACAAAGGAAAATGAAATGGATATGAAACCTGTAAAGATCGGTGGCGAACTCTTCTGGAGCAACTGGATGCACCAGTTCAATACGAAGTTCAACGAAGACAACAAGAAGTATGAGTGCACCATCGGTAATCTTTCAGACAAAGCTGCTGAGGCCTTGAAAGAGCTTGGCATTCAAGTCAAAGAGAAAGAGAACATGGGTAAGTACATTGTTGGCAAGAGCCTGTACAAGTTCGACCCTGTGGACGCTGACGGTAAGCCTGTTGACATCGAGAAGATCGGTAACGGTACTAAGGTGACTGCCCTGGTGTCTAGCTATCGTCACAAGATGTCTGCTAAGTTCGGTGCTGCTCCGTCGATCAAGAAGCTGATTGTGACTGAACTGAAAGTGTATACGCCTGAGGGCGAAGAGGAAGAAGATACTGATGACATCCTGTAAGGATGTTCCAAAACAGTTACTCATTGATGCCGACTATCTGATTTATGGCGTTGGTTTTGCTAGTGAGGAGGATTCTGAGAAGTTCGCTAAGAGTAGATTGGTGGAGACAGTAGAAGATTTGGTCTACATTCACTTGAAAGCGGATTCTTATGAAGCCTTCTTAACTGGTAAGAACAACTACCGTTACGAGATTGCAAAGACAGTACCCTATAAAGGTAATCGCAAGGACGCTAAAAAGCCCAAACACTATGATGCTTTGCGTGAACATATGATTACCCGCTTAGGGGCTGTCGTTGTAAATGGACAAGAGGCTGACGATGAAGTAGCTATCAGGATGACTAAGGAGCCAGATAAGTACCTGCTTGTAGGCGTAGATAAAGACCTAAAGCAGATTCCTGGATGGCACCACAACCCTATGAAGGCTCACACGGAGTACATTGATGAGTTTACTGCTTACAAGAACTTCTGTCTTCAGCTACTTACAGGGGACAGGGTTGACAACATCCCGGGCTTGGAAGGTATTGGCCCTAAGAAGGCAGCTAAAGCGTTGGAAGGCTCAAAGACAAAGAAAGATCTCCTACGGGCTGCGTTTGAGAAGTATCAGGAATTGGGGCATACGAGAGACTATTTTGTCGAGCAGGGGCAGTTGCTCTGGCTCAGGCGTACTGAAGGAGAGCTATGGCAACCACCAGACGAAAATATAGTGCCAAACAAGCAGCAATGAAGCATGGCTATCGTAGTGGCTTGGAAGAGCGTATTGCGGAGCAGTTGGACAAGTTAGGTATCGACTACACTTACGAACAGGTTAAGTTGACATACATAAAACCTGCTTCTAAGCACGTATATACACCTGACTTTGTGCTTCCTAACGGGATCATTGTAGAGACGAAGGGCAGGTTCTTACTTGCTGACCGTCAGAAGCATATCCTGGTGAAGAAACACAACCCAACACTTGATATTCGGTTTGTCTTTAGTAACTCTAAAGCACGGATTAGCAAGACTAGCCATACTACCTATGCCTCTTGGTGTGAGAAGAATGGCTTCAAGTACGCAGACAAGGTAATACCTGATGAGTGGCTTAACGAATGTCAAGGAGTGGCTAAGTGAACGAAGGAACGATAATGAATAGTATGTTTAAGATGTTAGAGAACGATGCAGTACGAGAAGCCTGGAATGAAGTCATGGAGGCTCTGGTAGTAGAGAAACTGAAAGAGGATTACCTCTTGTGTCTTGATTGGGATGACATTGAGACTGCAGAGGCTATCCTAGTTGTTCTCCGCTACTTTATGCCTTATAATCAGTTCCGTAGTTTCCTTGAGGAGGTACGTGATGCAGGTATCGACAACAAGCGATAACACTGTCATCTACACATTCACCAAAGAGGAGCAACAGTACCTTATGGAACAGCATATTTGGTATCTACTGCTTAGTAAGTTGACGTACAAAGAAACTGTAAAGGTGGAATAACCATGGAAGTTAAACTTTTGCATGAAAATCCTGACGGTAGCGCCTGCTATAGCTTCGATCTTACCGAAGAAGAACAGCAGCAGTTGCTCCGATACGGTATTCTTGAGGCTATAAAGAACGGTATCCGAGAAGGCAAGAAACTAACCTGTGAAGGGGATGAAGTTGAAAGTTGAACTTGTGTGGGCTACTCCTGATTTGGAGGAGAAAGTAGCTTACTGTGCTCGTGTAAGTAATCCTAACAATCAGCGTAACCATGAGACAGCACCTAAGCTGCTCAAGTATCTGATGAAGCACAAGCATTGGAGTCCTTTTGAGATGGCTAATGTGTGTATGGAGATTGAAACTACTCGTGATATTGCACGTCAGATCCTTCGACATCGTAGCTTTAGCTTCCAGGAGTTCTCACAGCGTTATGCAGAAGTTAGTGAGTTTGAGACACGAGAGTGCCGACTGCAGGACAACAAGAACCGACAGAACAGCTTGGTCACTGATGACTTGGACACACAGGAATGGTGGCGGGCTGCTCAGAATCGTGTGAAGGCTGAAGCTGAGTTCATGTATCAGGCTGCTTTAAATCGAGGGATTGCTAAGGAGCAGGCTAGGGCATTACTTCCTGAAGGCATGGCAGTCAGTCGTATGTACATGAATGGCACACTGCGTAGCTGGCTGCACTACATTGAAGTACGTACTGATCCTAGTACACAGAAGGAGCATCGTGACGTAGCAGAGGCTTGTAAGTCAGTTATCGCTACGTTGTGTCCGTCTATCATGGAGATTTATCAAGAATGAACATTGAAGAGTATCAAAAGAAAGCGTGGGAGACTGCGCTAGAGACAGCTAAGAATCCTGCTTACATGGTAGCGAATCTGACCTCGGAGGCTGGTGAAGTTGCTGGTAAATATGCCAAGTGGATTCGTGATGGTGTCTTGGACGAAGAAGGCCTTCAGAAGGAGATGGGAGATGTGTTCTGGCAGCTTGCTGGTCTGTCTACTGTGATGGGCTGGAGTTTGGCAGACATTGCTTCTAAGAACCTTCAGAAGCTGGCCTCTCGTGCAGAACGACTGACCATTGGAGGTAGCGGAGATGACCGATAATGCGTATCCTTGTAATCCCGGACTGTCAGGTTAAAGAAGGTGTTCCGCTTTCGCATCTTACATGGGCCGGAGAAGCCATCTGTGAGTATCGTCCTGATGTTGTGGTTAATCTGGGGGATTTCGCTGATATGCCTAGCCTCAGTAGTCACGACATCAAAGGTTCTAAGTACTTTGAAGGGCTTCGTTACAAGACTGATATCCAGGTTGCTAAGGAAGCGATGAAGTTGCTTCTGAAGCCTTTGAAGGACTTGCAGGCCCGACAACGAAAGAACAAGGAGAAAGTTTATAAGCCTCGTATGGTGCTGACTCTGGGTAACCATGAGAATCGTATCGACAGGGCTGTGAACAACAATCCTACCTTGGAAGGTTTGATCTCTACAAAGGACTTGGACTATGAACGTGATTGGGAAGTTTATCCTTTCCTCCGTCCTGTTTTCATTAATGGCGTGGGCTTTAATCATTACTGGCCTGTGGGAGCTATGGGGCGACCCGCTGGTAGTGCCGCTGCTATTATTAACAAGCTACATATGTCTTGTGTTGCAGGACATCAACAAGGTAAGCAGATTGCCTATGGTAAGAGAGCAGATGGTAAACCTATCTGTGCTATCATCGCTGGTAGCTATTATCTACATGATGAGTCTTACATGGATCAACTGAGTAACCGACATTGGCGTGGCTTGTTAGTGATGAATGAAGTCAACGATGGACATTTTGATGAGATGTTCCTCAGTATTGAATACTTACAAAGGAAATACGGAAATGAGCAAAAAGAAGATTAAGTACCATAAACGTACTTTCTTGAATAAAGACACGGGCCTTGCTGCTGTACAATGCTCTGTTGAATCTTGGGACTACAGCTATGGCTTGGATGCCACTATTGACATCCATGACTGTAACCGTGCTGTTAGCTTGGACTTCAGTGCTTATGGGCCTAAAGATTTAGAAACTTCTTTAGCTAAGCTCCTAAAGTTTGCAGATCAAGTCAATGCTATGGTTACCTTTTATGCTGATAACCTTGACGCTATCAGAGAAGACATGGAAATCAAGGAAGCTGAACGTAAAGCTAACCGTAAAAAGTATAAGCGAAAGAAGTTTGAAGACCTTGTTGAGGAACTGAACGATGACAAAGAATCCAAGTGAGCACAAGTGTAATACCTGCTTCTATGGTTCCTTTGATAAGAATGTACAGCCTTGTGTGGTCTGTGAAGGCTACAACAAGTATGTTAATGTGAATGTGTTTAGTTCTGACTATACCAAGATCACTACTTGGGATAACGAGGATGTTTTTACAATGACGGAAACTACCAAAAAGAATGATGCTGTTAACTCGCCCGCAGAGCGTAAGCTCGAGGACAATGTCTTCTCGCCAAAGCACTATACTGCAGGTAAGTACGAGGTGATTGATGTCATTGAAGATTGGAATCTGAACTTCCGTCTTGCAAATACTATCAAGTACATTGCTCGACACAATCACAAAGGGAAGCCTTTAGAGGACTTGAAGAAGGCTCTCTGGTATCTCCAGCGGGAGATTGACCGACATGAGTCTAACGCTTGAAGAACTGAAAGAGCGTCTTTCAAGCCTCGATGAGATCACACTGATGGAGATACTTGACATCCACAGCGATGAACTTGTCGAGGCTTTTGAAGATAAAATTGAAGAAGAACAAGATAAACTAAAGAGGATGCTGAATGACTTTTAAGGGCAGCTATGCCTCATGCTGATCCGGAGGCAAAGAAACAATACTTCAGAGACTACTACCGGAAACGTAAGGAAAAATTAAATGCCTACAAAAAAGACTGGATTGAAAAGAATCCAGACAAGCCGGCTGAATATTCTAAGAAGTATAATGACAAGACTAAAGAAAAACGTCAAAGATGGCAAAGGGAATATCTTTATGGATTGACAAACAAGCAATTTGAAGCTATGCTTGCAGAACAGGACAACAAGTGTGCTCTGTGCTCTCGTAGCTTTGATGAAGCTAAGATTTTTGTAGATCACTGTCATTCTGTTGGCAATGTTCGTGGACTACTGTGTCCTGCGTGTAACACTGCTCTTGGATTGATTAAAGATGATCTCGGTTGGTTGGCAAAAGCAAAGAAATATTTAACGGAGAAATAATGACTGAAAACAAATATGAAACACCTTTTAGCTCTGTGGGCTATATCACGTACAAGCGTACCTATGCTCGTCGTCTAAATGAAGCGGATCCTAATAGCCCTACTGAAGAATTTGAAGACACTGTTAATCGTGTAGTCAACGCTTCCAATAGCCAGCTTAACGTAGGATTTACTTCGGATGAGCAAGAACGACTTAAGAAATATCTGATGGAGCTAAAAGGCACTGTAGCTGGTCGCTTTTTGTGGCAGCTCGGTACAGATACTGTCGGTCGTCTTGGAGGAGCAAGCCTTCAAAACTGTGCTTTTAAAGTAGTGGATTCTCCTGTAGAGCCTTTTACCTGGGCTATGGATCTTCTGATGCTCGGCTCTGGTGTAGGCTATAACATTCAAAAATCAAATGTTGAAAAACTTCCTCCAGTTAATTTGGATTTTAAGTGTCCTGTTCGTGCTGATGTTGCCGACGCTGATTTTATTGTTCCTGACAGTCGTGAAGGTTGGGTGGCTCTTCTTGGAAAAACGCTTAAAGCCGCTTTCTTGGCTCATAAGTCAGGCAAGCAAACTTTCACGTACTCCACGCAGCTGATTCGGTCAAAAGGCGCTCCAATTAAAGGTTTTGGTGGCACGGCTTCTGGGCCTGAAGATCTTGTCTGGGGCATCGGTAAAATTGGCGAGATCTTAGAGAAACGAGCAGGTCGAAAGCTACGTCCTGTTGATTGCCTAGACATCATGAACATTATTGGTGCCGTGGTTGTTGCTGGTAATGTGCGACGAAGTGCTCAGATTGCTATTGGAGATCCGGATGACGTTGAATATCTACTTGCTAAACGATGGGACTTGGGTAATATCCCAAGCTGGCGAGCCATGTCCAACAACAGCGTCGTTTGTCACGACATTGGAGACCTTCATGAGTTCTTCTGGGATGGATACGAAGGCAAAGGAGAGCCTTATGGCCTCATTAACCTTAAACTGTCCCGTAAGATTGGAAGGCTTGGTGAAACCGAGTACCCTGATCCCGATGTACAGGGTTACAATCCTTGTGCGGAGCAGAGCTTGGCTGACGGGGAAACTTGCTGTCTTGCAGAAATCTATCTGCCGAACATTGCTTCTAAAGAGGAAATGCTAGATGTTGCCAAACTTCTCTATCGTGTTAATAAACATTCGCTTGCTCTTCCGTTCCATCTTAAGATCACTGAAGAGATTGTACATAAAAATATGCGTATGGGTATTGGTGTCACGGGCTTCCTACAAGCTACGGAAGAACAAAAAAGCTGGCTGAAAGATGTTTATAAGGATCTGCGTGAGTTTGATAAACAATATTCAAAAGAACACGGGTTTCCTCCTTCTGTTAAGTTGACAACTGTAAAGCCATCAGGCACGTTGTCGCTGCTTCCGGGCGTTACCCCTGGTTGCCATCCTGCTTATGCTCGTTATATGATTCGTCGGATTCGTATTTCTGCTAATCATCCATTGGTGCAGACTTGTCGAGATCACGGCTATCCTGTTGAGTTTCAGCAGAACTTTGATGGATCAGAAGACCACAGCACTGTTGTCGTTTCGTTCCCGTTCCGACATCCTGATCATGCTGTACTGGCTAAAGACATGACAGCTATTCAACAGCTTGAAACTGTTAAGTGGCTACAAGAAAACTGGAGCGATAATAGCGTGAGTTGTACGGTATACTATCGAAAAGAAGAGCTTCCTGAGATTCGTAAGTATCTTAAGAAGAACTATAAGAACAACCATAAGAGCTTGTCTTTCCTGTTGCACAATGAGCACGGATTCAAGCAAGCTCCTCTGGAAGAGATTACAAAAGAACAGTACGATGAACTGGTTTCTAAGACCCGTCTGATTACTTCTATTGATAGTCTTGACATTGGTTTAGATGATAGTGAATGTGCTTCTGGCGCTTGCCCGATTCGTTAAATCATGAAAAAAGTCTACACAAAGGATAATTGTCCTGCTTGTGTGACTCTGAAGGCTTCCCTGGTCAAGGCTGGGGAAGCTTTTCAAGAGATCAAGATAGGCCGTGACATTACACGAGAAGAGTTTATGAGTAAGTATCCTACAGTACGGACTGTTCCGTATATGGTAGATGACGACAAAGGAGAGTAATGAGCACGATTCCTGCCAAGAAAGAGACTGCTAAAGAGAAGCAGACAAACAGTTTGAAGTTGAAGCTGGATGACATGGCAGTTATCAAGCCAAAGACAGACAAACAAAAGGAGTTCTTTGAGGCTTACCAGCGTGGGGATTACTTCATGGCCTTGCACGGCGTTGCAGGCACAGGTAAGACCTATATTGCCTTGTATAAGGCCCTGGAAGAGGTTATGGATCGTAACAATCCCTTTAACAAGGTGACTATTATCCGCAGCAGTGTCCAGAGCCGTGATATGGGATTCTTACCAGGAGATGTAGATGAAAAGATGGATGTATATATCCAACCTTACCGACAGATTTGCTCAGATCTATTTAAGCGAAAAGATGCTTGGGATAGGCTGGTGGAACAAGGACACATTGAGTTTGTGTCTACAAGCTTCATTCGTGGTACTACCTTCATGCACTCTGTCCTGATTGTGGATGAGATGCAGAACATGAACTTTGAAGAGCTTGATACGATCATCACTCGTGTGGGTGATAAGTCTAAGATTATCTTCTGCGGAGACTATCGACAGACTGACCTACGCAAGAAGGATGACAAGTCAGGGATCTTGAAGTTCCTGGACATTGCAGGAAACATGAAAGAATTTAGCAGGTTCGAGTTTG
>OGVT01000020.1_pt1 | contig 18691 bp, 26 predicted proteins | sample 1575831 | NCBI WGS metagenome assembly OGVT01 (sample SAMN07581542, study PRJEB24739) | freshwater metagenome | place: Singapore | collected 2015-04
TTACACCTACAAACACACCAACAGTAACTAACACACCAACAGAAACTAAAACACCAACACCTACACCTACAATTACTGAAACGGTTACACCAACTGTAACTCAAACACCTACATCAACAGAAACCCCCACACCCCCACCGTCTTACGCGGCTCAGAGAGCCTTAGATCGCCATTTACAGCAATTCGACTTTGTTGTGCCGGGTTCGCAGGACCAGTGGCAGTCGTACATCATGTACAAATACTTCGAGCTCTCGCTCGATCCTGACCCCAAAATCAGCAAACCGGCCCTCGATGCGCTGGCTAAAACATCTATTGTGGGTCTCGCAGTCGAACGACAAGAGATCTCTATCAGCAATGTGACCAACGAGGAGCTCGATAAGCGACTGAAGGATGCACTGGGTAAGTATGCGGGTAACCTGATTGAGGGTAGCGCGGTGCGCGTATGATGGACATTGACCCAATCGTGCTGCAGGCGGCGATAGATAACGCCCCACCGAAGGAAAAAGCGCGTATTCTTGAGTTGGTAGAAGAGGCGAACAAGCGGAAAATACGTGAAAAAGCTCAGGAGGATTTCATTGAGTACGTCCGAGCCGTCTGGCCCGACTTTATTTCTGGTTCACACCATCGACGGATAGCGAAGATTTTTGAAGCGGTGGCGCGAGGCGAGAAGAAGCGCGTCATTATCAACCTCGGACCGCGACACACAAAGTCAGAATTTGCCTCCTACCTGTTACCCAGTTGGGTTCTGGGGAGATTCCCGAAGAAAAAAGTAATGCAGATCTCCAACACGGCGGAGCTTGCAGAGGGTTTTGGCCGTAAAGTTAGAAACTTGGTTGATTCAGATGTCTACAAAGCCATATTCCCCGAAGTCGAGCTCAGAACAGACTCAAAAGCCGCAGGGCGTTGGAACACTAATTTTAACGGTGAGTACTTTGCTAGTGGTGTTGGCGGTACCGTTACTGGTAGGGGTGCTGATCTTCTTATTATTGACGACCCCCACTCCGAAGGTGAAGCCGTACTCGCGCAGCACAATCCCGAAATCTACGATAAGGTATTTGAGTGGTACACCTCAGGCCCTCGGCAGCGTCTGCAGCCGGGTGGAGCGATCATTATCGTAATGACGCGATGGTCCCTCAGGGACCTGACCGGACAGGTGCTGGAAGCCTCAGCCGCCAGAGGCGGTGATAAGTGGGAAGTGATAGAATTCCCGGCAATTCTGCCGTCTGATAAGCCACTTTGGCCTGAATTTTGGTCTTATGAAGAGCTGGATGCCATCAGAAAGGAGCTTCCCAACGGGAAGTGGATGGCGCAGTACCAGCAGCAGCCGACATCGGAGTCCTCGGCCATCATCAAACGCGAATGGTGGCAAGAATGGGAGCACGACCAGCCCCCGAAGGTTAATTTCATCATCATGGCGATGGATACGGCGTTCGAGAAGAAGACCAGTGCAGACTACAGTGCCGCGGTAATTTTTGGCGTGTTCGATAACGAGGAAGACGGGGGGCAACCCAACCTCATACTGCTGAATTCGTGGAAAGACCGCTTGGAGTTTCCTGAGCTCAAGGAGAAAACGCTGGAGCTGTATCAGGAGTGGGACCCGGACAGTGTGATTATCGAGAAAAAGTCCTCAGGGGCCCCGCTGATCTATGAATTGCGGCGTATGGGCGTGCCAGTGCAGGAGTTCACACCAAACAAGGGGAACGACAAGATCACTCGGTTGAACGCCATCGCGGACATTTTTGCCTCGGGTAAGGTGTGGGCACCCAGTCGGCGGTGGAGCGAGGAGCTGATCGATGAGGTTGCGGCGTTCCCGGCGGGTAGGAATGATGACTTGGTGGACTGTGTGTCACTTGCGCTCGCGCGGTTCCGTTCGGGTGGGTTCATCGGTACAGCTAAAGATAAGGACTACGACGAGGACACATGGATGTTCAGGGCAAAAAAAGCGGCTTACTACTAGGAGATACGATGCAGTTTGTAGGCAAACCCAGAGTGGTACTGTCGTCTCACTCTATCGAGGAGCTAGGAGCAGAGAACATGAAAGCCAATGACCGACAGGTGGCCGGGGACCACTACAAACAGATGCGGATTCAGCCGTGGGATGTCATAGACAGTCTCGATCATGCCCAGAGTATCGGCTTTTACAGGGGTAACGCATTGAAGTATATAATGCGGGCAGGTGAGAAAGGGCCCGCTCGTGAGGACTACGAGAAGGCAATACACTATCTCGAAAAACTCCTTGAAATTTTGTAGGTGATTCATGAGTGCTCCTTCTTCCGTTGATAAAGCCATGCTTCCGCAGTCTCCGTTTTTGACGGAAGACGATGATCAACCCATTGAGGTCACTATTGGCCCAGAAAATGGGGAAGAGGTATTTGAGGTAGAGGTAACGACGGAAGAAGAACCCTCATTTGACGCAAATCTTGCGGAGTATATTGATCCATCGGTGTTGGATTCGCTGTCGGCGGATCTGCTGGAAGACTTCGACAATGACCGCATGGCCCGCAAGGACTGGGAACAGACCTACGTAGATGGGCTGGATTTGCTGGGTTTGAGCCTCGAAGAGCGCTCCGAACCTTGGAATGGGGCGTGCGGTGTGTACCACCCCATGTTGACGGAAGCCGCGGTGCGCTTCCAATCCGAGATGATTTCCGAGACTTTTCCTGCAATGGGGCCCGTCAAAGCCAAGATTGTGGGTAAGTCAGACAAAGCGGTAACGCAGGCCGCAGCGCGGGTGGTAGAGGACATGAACTACCAACTCACGGAGAAAATGAAGGAGTTCCGGCCCGAGCACGAGAAAATGCTGTGGTCACTGGCCCTTGCAGGTGCTGCGTTCAAGAAGGTTTATTTCGATCCGACACTGAACCGTCAGGTGTCGATGTTTGTGCCCGCAGAAGATCTATTCATTCCCTATGGCGCTTCAGATGCGCGTACGGCACCGCGCGTGACCCATGTCATGCGGAAGACCAAGAATGATGTAAAGAAACTGCAGTACGCCGGATTCTATAGGGATGTGGAGCTCGGTGAGCCCGGCAAGGATTTTGACGATATTCAGCGCCGCAAGGATGAGGCGGATGGGTTTAGCGCGCTCAAGGACGACAGGTACCGCATACTGGAGATGCAGGTCGAGCTGGATATCGATGGATATGAGGATCTGGACCCCGAGACGGGGGAAATGACCGGTATTGCGCTGCCTTATATCGTTACGATTGAGAAGAGTACGCAGGAGATTCTGGCGATTCGCCGGAATTGGGACGAGAACGACCCGTTCAAGCAAGCCAAGCAGCACTTCGTGCAGTACACCTACATACCGGGGTTTGGCGCTTATGGGTATGGTCTGATCCACCTGATCGGTGGGTTCGCGAAGAGCGCAACCAGTATTGTGCGTCAGTTGATTGACGCTGGCACCCTGAGCAATCTGCCGGGTGGCCTCAAGTCTAGGGGTCTCCGCATTAAAGGGGATGACACCCCCATCATGCCCGGAGAGTGGAGGGATGTAGACGTACCCGGTACGTCGATCCGAGATAATATTCTCCCCCTACCGTATAAAGAGCCTAGCGCCACACTGTTCCAGCTTCTGCAGAATGTGGTCGAGGAAGGTCGTAGGTTGGCCGCGGTAGCGGATGTGAAGCTCAACGATATGAACGGCGAAGCCCCGGTTGGGACTACGCTGGCGATTCTGGAAAGAACGCTCAAGGTGATGAGCGCGGTCCAAGCGCGTGTCCATGCCAGCATGGAGCAGGAATTCAAGCTGATCGCCGCTCTGGTGCGCGACTACACGCCACCCACGTATGAGTATGACCCCGACTACGGGGCCACGCCGCAGCAGAAACGCGAAGATTATGAATTGACGGATATTATTCCGGTCAGTGATCCTAACGCTTCAACAATGGCGCAGCGGATCATTCAATATCAGGCGGCAATTCAGCTTTCTTCAAGCGCTCCGCAGATTTATAACTTGGCGGAACTCCACCGGCAATTCCTGCAAACGATGGGGATCAAGGAAGCGGACAAAATTATCCCTGACAAAGAGATCAGTACACCCGTCGATCCAGTTACGGAGAACATGCAGATTCTCAACATGGCGCCAGTCAAGGCGTTTCTAGAGCAGGACCACGATGCCCACATTGCTGTGCATCAGTCGATGTTGAATGATCCGAAGATCGCCGCTGTCGTGGGACAAAACCCGCAGGCCCAAACAATCCAGCAGGCGCTGATGGCTCACATTATGGAGCACGTTGGGTTCCAGTACCGCCGTGGTATTGAGCAGCAGTTGGGCGTTGCCCTGCCGCCTCCTTCGGAGCCGATGCCTCCTGAGCTGGAAGTTCAGATTGCCAAGCTGTCTGCGGACGCAGCACAGCGACTGGTCGCCGTTAACCAGAATCAAGCGCAGGCACAGCAAGCGGCCCAGCAGGCCCAAGACCCGGTCATCATGATGCAGCAGAAGGAACTCATGCTGAAAGAGCAGGAGCTGCAGGACAAGAAGATGATCGAGATGGAAAAGCTGAAGACGCAGAAAGAAATCGCGATGATCAACAACGAAGCAAAACTGCTTCTGCAAAACGAAGATCAGAAAATAGATCTTCTGTTCAGGGGTATGGACGTGGCCGAAAAGCAGCAAGATGCGCTCAACGCGCCAGCCATGACCCCACCGGGAGCCCCGGCACCCGCTCCATCCCAGCCTCCGCAAGGGTAAAACATGAACACTGTACTTGATGTACTGCAACGCGAGCTCGAAGAAATCATCGAGTCGTACAAAGAATCCGTGGCGTACGGCCACGCAAAGGATTATGCCGAGTATCGGTATAGCACTGGGGTTATTACGGGTCTAACCTCGGCCCTGCAACGGGTAAAAGACCTGCAGAAATATGATGAGGACGACTAATGTCTGCTACAGCAATCGATGCTGAAAAAACTCAGGAAACGGCACAGAATCTGGCAGATCGGCTACCCGATCCTGTTGGTTACAAAATGTTGGTGATCAAACCTGAGATTGATGAGAAGTCCGAAGGCGGCATCGTGTATGCCGATACCACGCGGAAAAAGGAGGAACAGGGGGCCGTGGTTGGTCTTGTTCTGAAGCAGGGGTCGCTCTGCTACAAGGATGAATCGAAATTCCCTGACGGTGCTTGGTGTAAAGAAGGGGACTTCGTATTGCTGCGTGCGTACTCAGGTTCACGGTTTTCGGTTGATGGGAAGGAATTCATCATCGTCAACGACGACCAGATTGAGGGTACGGTGCAAGATCCACGCGGTATTAACCGCGCATACTAGGAGCTGTTATGGCTAAGGAAATCATCAACGAAGAATTCGAGATCCCTGAACATTTGCAAGAAGAAGCAGAAGATCAGGGTTTTGAGATTGAGGTAGTAGACGACACTCCCGAAGAAGACCGCGGGCGTAAGCCGCTGTCTGCGCAGGAAGAAGCTGATCACGAAGAGGAAATCGAGAACGTTTCCAAAAACGTGCAGAAGCGGATGAACCAGTTGACCCATAAGTACCACGACGCGCGTCGTGAGAAAGAGGCACTGGAACGCCAGAACGCAGAAGCCATCCGCATTGCGCAATCTATTCTTGAGGAAAATAAGAAGCTCAAAGAGACGCTCTCTTGGGGCACTCAGGAATACACCAAAGCCGAGCAGTCCAAAATTGAGTTGGCGCAGAAGCTCGCTGAGGATCGCTATCGCCGCGCATATGAAGCCGGAGATACCGAAGGTACGCTTGAGGCCAATAAAGAATTGAGCGCTTTGGCTGTCCAGAAGGATCGGGTAGAGGCAATGGTGCAGCAGTCGCTGAACATGCCGAACTACAATTCCTCTTTACAGGAACAAGATACTACTGTATACAATCCACAACCAGCGCCACAAGCTGCTCCTACTAAACTTCGTGACCCAAAAGCTGAAGATTGGGCCGCGCGAAATCCTTGGTTTGGTAAGGATGAGGAAATGACCTCATTGGCTTATGGGCTGCATCAGAAATTGGTGAATTCGGGAGTAGACCCGACCAGCGATGAATACTATCAATCTATCGATAGTAATATGCGCCAGCGGTTCCCCGAGAAATTTGAACGACCCAAGAAAGCATCCCCCGTGGCACCGGCTGGTAGATCCACCGCACCAAAAAAAGTCACGTTGACTGCTTCACAAGTCGCTATAGCAAAACGTCTGGGTGTACCGCTTGAGGTATACGCCAAGCACGCCGCAAAGGAGCAAAACCTCAATGGCTAATCAAATTGATTTGAGTCGTAAACCTCGGAGTACCGAGACACGTGAAACGGAAGTAAGGCAACAATCGTGGAAACCTGCGCATGACCTGCCCGTTCCAGAGCCTGTTGATGGTTATGGTTTTCGTTGGGTCCGTGTAGCAATGCTGGGTAATCCAGACCCTGCAAACATGGCTAAAGCTCGACGCGAAGGTTGGGTTCCGTGTAAGGCAGCGGATCATCCCGAAATCAGTCAAGATTTTGCGGCTTTTGGTTTGGCTCCGTCTTCTGATCTTATTGAGATTGGTGGATTGGTACTTTGCAAAGCCTCAGTTGAGACGATTAAGGCCCGCGATGCCTACTACGAGGACTTTACTCGGAAGCAAGCGCAGTCAGTTGATAGCAACTTTATGCGTGAAAACGATCCAAGGATGCCCCTTTTTCGTGAAGGGAAATCCAAAATTTCATTTGGTAGCGGTTCCTAAGAAATTAGGGGCCGTTGATTAACTTTTAGGAGTTATTTATGGCATATCCTGCTGGCCTCGGCCCCTACGGCTTCGCGCCGTACAATTTGGAGGGCGGTCGTGTTTATGCTGGAGCCACTCGGAAACTTCCGATTGCTTCTGGCTACGCACAGAACATTGGTTATGGGGATCTCGTGATCCTTCAGGCTGATGGGACCATCGCTCGTCTTGACACTTCAACCGGATCAAAGACCGCTTTTGCATCTTCTCCGATTGGTGTTTTCCTCGGTTGCAGCTACTCTCAGGACTCTGGCCTGAAGTACTCTCTGTGGAGCCAGTCTTGGGCTTCTGGTACCGTTGCTTCTGACGCTTATGCTGTCATTGCAGACGACCCCAATGTCCTGTTTAAGGTTCTGGTTACCAACGCTGGTACCGCGTACACCGCTTCTGGTGCTACCGCTGCTGATGTTGGCGCTAACCTTGGCTACTATCAGGCTGGTGGCACTAGCGGCACCGCTCTGATCAACACCGCAACCGGCGACAGTGTTGTTTCTGCTAACCTCGCATCTAAGGGCACCACGGCTACCCTGCCGTTCCGTATCGTTGATGTGGTTACGCTGACCGCTCTGTCTGACGGTACGTTCCAAGAAGTTGTCGTTGCTTACACCCCGCCGTCAATGGCTGTGACTCAGGCAACCACTTCTCCGTACACCGTCTCCGCTGTAACTGTTACTGGTGGCCATGCCTACCGTAACCCTGTTGGTGTTTAAGGGAGTAATGTAAATGGCTGCTATTTCACGCGCGCAATTACTTAAAGAGCTCCTCCCCGGTCTGAACGCACTGTTCGGTCTGGAGTACGAGCGCTATGGTGAGGAATACAAGGAGATCTTCGAGATCGAAAGCTCCGAGCGTTCCTTTGAAGAAGAACAGAAGCTCTCCGGTTTCGGCGCAGCTCCTGTCAAGAACGAAGGTAGTGCAATTGCTTATGACGCTGCTCAGGAAGCATGGTCTACCCGATACACCCACGAAACTATCGCTCTTGGCTTCTCCCTGACGGAAGAAGCGATTGAAGATAACCTGTACGACTCACTGTCTGCTCGTTATACCAAGGCGCTGGCCCGTGCTATGGCTTACACCAAGGAAGTCAAAGGTGCGAACATTCTGAACAACGGCTTTAACTCGAACTACAAAGGTGGTGACGGTCAGCCTCTGTTCAGTGCTTCACACCCGCTGGTCTACGGTGGAACCATCTCCAACATCCCGGCCACTCCGGCTGACCTGAACGAAACTTCTCTTGAGAATGCGGTAATTCAGATCTCCCTGTGGACCGACGAACGCGGTCTGCTGATCGCTGCCAAGCCGAAGAAGCTGGTTCTCCCGTCTGCTCTGCAGTTCGTGGCTACCCGTCTCCTCGAAACTGAGCTGCGTGTTGGCACCACCGACAACGACATCAACGCTCTGAAGAACAACGGTTCAATCCCCGGCGGGTTCACCATCAACCACTGGTTGACGGACACCAATGCTTGGTTCCTGACCACCGACGTTCCGAACGGCCTGAAGCAGTTCGTCCGTACTCCTCTGTCTACGTCAATGGATGCAGACTTCGATACCGGGAACGCACGCTACAAGGCTCGTGAGCGATACAGCTTCGGGTGGTCCGATTTCCTCGGCGTCTATGGCTCACAAGGCTCTAGCTGAGGAAAATCAATCACTTAGGTGATTATGAGAGGGCCCTTCGGGGCCCTTTCTTTTTGTCTTGACGGAACATTGTTCTTTTGGTAACGTATAACTCTCGCGTTATTTTTACCTGAGGTAACTATGAAAAACGTCATCTACAAAATTCGCAATGTAGTCAACGATCACTACTATGTAGGAAGCACCGTTGATTCACGCAAACGTTTTTGGGCACACAGAAAAGCACTCCGTGCCGGTACACACGACTGCGTACATTTGCAGCGAGCATGGAATAAGTACGGTGAAGACTGTTTTAAGTTTGAAATCGTAGAACAGCTCAACACTAAGGAAGAGCTTTATCCTGCCGAGCAAAAGTGGTTAGACGAACACTTCGGTAAGGATTACTGCTACAACGTAGCAGCGCACGCAGATTCACCCATGCGGGACGCTAGTCCTGAGTTTAGAGCGAAACATGCACAAGTAATGCGAGAGTACTATGCGGAGCACCCACATCCACGAGAGGGTTTAAAACATACGGATGCGTCTAAAATACAGATGTCTGAGACGCGTAGAGGTAAAGCCGCAGGTCCAGAACACTACCGCTACGGCAAGACAGTCTCAGAAGAAACGCGAAAGAAGATTGGTGATACGCAGCGCGGTAAGCCAAAAGGCCCTAGAACTTACACTCCAGAAGGGTTGGAGAGACAACGGCAGAACATGCGAAAGAACGCACGGGAGCAAAAACCGTTAGACTTTTCTGCGGTTCTCGCCAAGTTCCCGCCTGAAATACAAGAACGGTATAACTTCACCAATGCTATCTACATAGGGGCTTTGGTACGTATAGAGAATTGCGTATGTCCGGATCACGGTGTCTTTTCTCAGTACGCCGCGCAGTTTAGGAAGGGTCGAGGATGCCCTGATTGCGGACAAGTACAGCGCAGTGCTACACGAAGTAAGCAAATGAAAGAGGCATGGAACGATCCAACAGAGCGCGAAAAGATGATGCAGGCTAGGACTAAATCCTCCCATTGACAACACCTAGTAAACAGGATACAAAGAACCTAATTCTGGGGTTTCTTAATGCTCATCCAACCGACCCAGCGGATTACGCGCAAGATGGATGGGTGCAGGCGCAATGAGGTATATCATGGGTTTTGCAACTCATCTTGGTCCTTGGGGTACGGGTACCGTAAAGGACACCACTGGAACCACTGCGGGCACGATCCGTAACGTCGGTCTCTCTGTTCTCTCTCAGACTGCTGCAATTCCTGCAGCGGCAGGTGCAACCACGGTAGCTGTGCTTCCGGCAGGTTCACAGATCCTGAACATCTACATCAACACCACGACTGTATTCAACGCAGCAACCACGCTGACGATTGGGGATGGGTCTACGGCTAACAAGTATCTGACTTCTACGACCATTACGAGCGTGGGTCTGATCTCTGCGGACGCAGGCAATCTGGTGAACACCGAAATCGACAACATCGGCACTTCTGATGTGTTGGTCGTAGCTACGACCTCTGGTTCTGCTGCTACTGGCGCAGCCAGCATCACGGTTGTTTATGTCCAGAAGGCGTCAGACGGTGCTCAGGCTCCTGTCTCTGCGTAAGCGATGACGATGCCCTCACGGGGGATTTCCCCCATCCAGAAAAAGGCTAGAGGAACGAAAATGGCTAAAGAAGATATGCGGAAGTCTATGGCTCCGAAACCGAGCAAGTCATCTGTGAAGATCAAAGCGAAACGTCCGGCTATGAGTGCTATGGCTGCAGGCCCGATGGGCGCTATGGGCATGAAGAAGGGCGGCTCTTGCGCCCCGAAAATGGCTAAGGGTGGTTCTTGTAAGGGTTACTACAAAGGTGGTTCTGTTGATGGTGTGGTCAGCAAAGGCCGCACTAAAGGGAAGATGTGCTAATGGCTGGGGGAGGACAAGGCGCAGGCGCTGCGCAGGGTACCTCAGGATTGCCTCCTACACAGGAGGCAGCATCCCCCGGCGGCATTGCTATGCAGTCTAGTGCTCCTATAGATTCCGCACGTTTACAGGACATTTACAATGCTAAGTTGGCCTCTGGTCAAATTGGTATGGGGCAGACTGGTGGTTCGTTTGCGCCGCCAGAATGGGCGAACGCTCAGTTGCAGCAGATGCAGCGCGGTGCTGGGCCTCTTCCTACAGGTGGGCAATTAGGCGGTGCGGCTACGTACGGACGAGGTTACGCGGATGGCGGTCAGATAGGAATGAACAGCTATGCTGATCCCAACCAAAACTTTATGCAATACCAAGGTCAAGGCCAACCAAACCAGCCTATGTCTTTTGGTTTACTAGGTAACACGCCCCCGGTGCAAGGCTATGATGTTCCTGATGCAACAGGCAGAGATCCAAGCAACAATATGGGATTCGACGGCAGCGGAAGTGATTCTGGTGTTGCAGGTCGCCCTGTAGATATCCCGCAAAACCCGCTACAGCCTACGCAGCAAGGAAATAAACCGCTCGGTCTCGCGCAGTTTCAGCCCCAACAAGGGCTCCAGATTGCAGGCAATCCTACGTCTCAAGTCGTACAGAGGCCGCAGCAGAGATGAAAGAAGTCTGGGACAAACCAAGACCCAAAGGGTTGGCAAAGCCTAAGAAGTTGAGCCCAGCCAAGAAGTCTGCTGCGAAAGCCGCAGCGAAGAAGGCAGGTCGGCCTTATCCGAATTTGGTTGATAACATGCGCGCCGCGAGGAAAAAGTAATGGCTAAGTCGCCAGCATGGCAAAGATCCGAAGGGAAAAACCCAAAAGGCGGTCTTAACGCCAAGGGTCGCGCTTCTGCAAAGAAGCAGGGTATGAACCTGAAACCCCCGGCTCCGCAACCGAAAACCAAAGAAGATGCAGGCCGCAGAAAGTCATTCTGTGCCAGAATGTCAGGGATGAAAAAGAAGCTCACGAGTAGCAAGACAGCGAACGACCCGAACAGTCGTATCAATAAATCATTGAGAGCTTGGAACTGCTGAGGTGGCAATGTCTTCTGAACACCCGATTGATCATTTGAACGAAACGGTCAAGCACTTTGTCGATACAGCATCGATTGCAACAGTAGTAGGGACGCTCACGCACATGCTGCCATCCATTGCCGCCGTATTTTCTATCATCTGGTCTGTAATCCGAATATACGAAACCAAGACCGTTCAGTCATGGTTCAAAAAAGACGATGACGAATAGAGGTAAATCATGACTGGAAGTGTTGTTTCTTCGATTACGCGGTTCGGCACTTACGAACCTTTTGAGCTTCAGGTCGCTCGTGGTCAGATCACGATGCACCAGTCCATCATTATTTTTGGTTACAACCCTGATGTAGATACGTCGGAAGAGTCTGTATGGCCTGATGGTGGTACGGTTCCGCATCCGACAACCGCGTCTGTACTCACAGTAAGCTCGTCTAGCGCAAGTGATACGGAGCTAGGTACTGGGGCAAGGACCGTAGCTATTGTGGGTGTTGATGATAACTACAACCAAGTCAGCGAAACAGTCGTTTTAGATGGACAGACCGCAGTAAATACGGTCAATAGTTATCTCTACGTAAACCAATTCTATGTAGTCACGGTAGGTTCTGGCGGCGCTAACGCGGGTGACATCAACGCAGGTACGGGCGTAGTCACTGCGGGTGTTCCGGCAGTCCTGTACGACATCATTGCTACGGGATACAACAACCGCACTACGGGCCACTACTGCGTTCCAGCGGGCTACACAGGTTATATGACACATGGCTCGTTTTCTTCAGGCCAAGCGTCTGGGTCTACAGCAGTCACAGGTTTTCTGCGGCAGCATGGTCCGGACGGGGTCATTCGAGTTGGAGCCGTAGCGACGGTGAATAACGCTACCGCTGACTTTTCTTTTGTATACCCCTACGTGATTCCTGAGAAAAATTGTGTCGGAGCCACGGCCATAGGAGCCGCCACCAACAACGCGGTAAGTTCGTATTTCAATATCTTACTTATCAAAAACGACGGACAACCGTAATGGCAGTCTCAGGCACCACGCTGTTCAATCCTGATCTCTCCGAAATCATTGAGGAGGCGTATGAGCGCGTCGGTCTCGAAATTCGCACGGGTTATCAGTTCAGAACAGCGCGGCGCAGCCTGAACTATCTTGTCACCTCATGGGCTAATCAGGGCATCAATCTCTGGACGGTAACCCCTGCGGATATCACGCTGATTCAGGGACAAGGCACGTACAATCTTCCGGCAGACTGCGTAGACATCATCGAGCATGTCATTCGTCAGAGCCCCGGCAGTCAGTACAACCAGACCGACATTGTCATTCCGCGCATCGCGCTTCCGACGTATGCAGCCATTCCCAACAAGCTGGCGCAAGGGCGCCCGGTACAGGTCTATGTTGACAGGCAATCACCCATCCCGACCATCAATATCTGGCCTACACCTAATCAGTCTGGGTATTACTTCCACTATTGGTATCTTCGCCGCATCGATGACGCGGGCCAGTCAGGGTCTACTACGCAGGATATTCCTTTCCGCTTCTACGAAGCCCTGACCGCAGGTCTCGCATGGATGCTGTCTCAGAAACAGTCTGAGATTGACTACAACCGCGTGCAGATGCTGAAGGCGTCTTATGACGAAGCGATGGAACTCGCCAAGGGTGAGGATCGCGACCGTTCTCCTGTACGTTTCGTGCCTATGGCTGGGTACCTTGGTGGTGGCTGGTAATGGCTACACGGTTCGCTTCCTATAAGCGAGCCTTCGGTTTTTGTGACCGTTGCGGGCAGAGGTATGACCTCAAGAAGCTCAAGAAGTACTACATTCTTGGTAAGCTGATCAGCTCTAAAGTCTGTCCTGAGTGTTGGGACCCAGACCACCCGCAGAATTGGGTCGGCATTATCGGCGGTCAGAAAGCCTCGAACGATCCTCAAGCACTTCGCGAGCCGCGTCCTGATACGAACCGAAATGAAAGCTGTAGTGATTTCGCGTACAATCCGATAGCAACGCAGACGGTTAATTTTTACTTGAACAACGTGTTCGTCACGGAGTTCACTTCTGTAGCCCCCGGTGTGGTTATTATCCCTCCGGTAGTTCCCCCGGCCATTTTGTGAGGCACTCTATGAAGCACGAAGACGTAGTACAAGACAAGAAGATGATCAAGAAGGCCGTTGGTATGCATGACAAGCAGCTCCACGGCGGGAAAAAAACGAGTCTCGCCGGACTTAAAAAGGGCGGTCCGACCTCTCTTGATCGCAAGAAGTTTGGCAAGAATCTGTCACGCGCAATGAACCAGAAGTCTGGTCGGGGGCGGTAATGGCTAAAGCAAAAGAGAACAAGCCTGCTTCTGCTTATTACAAGCAGGGTCTGGATTTCAGGCTGGAAGTTGAGCCCGGCGCCAAGGTCATGGAGAAGATGAACATCTCTGTGGGTGGTATCAGCAAGGGTAACAACCCGCCGCAGAACAGACATGGTGAAATCAACATGCGTGGAGTAGGTGCGGCTATCAAAGGCACGAAGTGCCGGGGACCAATGGGCTGATAGATGAACTATACGCAGCTACAGACAGCGATTCAGCAGTACACGGAAAACACTGAGTCTACGTTTGTCTCTAACATTCCAAACTTCGTTATTGATGCGGAAAACATCATTAACAATACGGTTCAGCTTCCGGCGTTCCGTAAGAATGTGACGGGTGAGACGACTCAGGACTTCCAGTACCTGAACATCCCGAGTGATTTTCTCTCGGTGTTTTCTATAGCTGTGATGGACATCAACAACCCAACGTCGATGGTGAACAACTATCGATACCTGCTTAACAAGGATGTGAACTACATTCGTGAAGCGTTTCCGTTTCCGGGTGTGACAGGCGTTCCACAGTACTATGCTCTTTTCTCCAATAATTCTTTTATCCTTGGACCTACTCCAGATCAGTGCTATCACATTGAGCTTCATTACTTTGCTTATCCTCCGTCAATCACGGTAGCGGGCACGAGCTGGGTAGGCACGAACTTCCCGAACGTCTTGTTGTGGGGTTCATTAGTAAATGCTTATATCTACATGAAGGGCGAGCCTGATTTGATTCAGACCTACCAACAGAAGTTTGAAGAAGCACTTGCCAGACTGAAACAGCTGGCCGATTCTAAGGATCGCGAAGACGCATACAGAACAGTGCAGGTACGAGACAAAACAGTATGAGCAACGAACCCGAACACGTAGAAAAGGACCCTGCAGAGGGCGTAGAATTTGTTCTTAACTCGGTCACGGTAACCGCAGATAGCGTTGAGCCGGATCTTGAAATTTCAGAAGAGGTCTAATCATGGCTATTACTCAGGCGATCTGCTCCAGTTTTAAGCAGGAACTCCTCGACGGCGTTCACGATTTTGGTGGCGTATTTACGGGTGATATCTCCGGTACGACGCTGACTGTTTCAGCGGTAACCAATGGCGTTTTGACGGTAGGCTCTGCAATTTCTGGTACGGGTATTACGGCGGGTACTAAGATCACGGCTTACGGTTCGGGTACTGGCGGTGCAGGTACTTATACGGTAGACATTTCACAGACGGTAGCTTCGACCACGATCACTTCAGGTGACACGTTTAAGATCGCTCTCTACACTTCTTCCGCTTCGCTGGACTCTAGCACTACGGTGTATTCGTCTTCTAACGAGTCTTCAGGTCCCGGTTATACGGCGGGTGGCGGAACGCTGACCAATCTTGGTACTTCGTTGTCTGGTACGACGGCATATTTGAGCTGGGATAACTACACTTGGTCTTCAGCCACGATCTCAGCGTATGGCGCTCTGATCTATAATACGTCTAAGAACAATGCGGCGGTGGCGGTTCTGAGCTTTGGAGCGACTTATTCGTCGACTAATGGTAACTTCCAAATTACTTTCCCTGCCAACACCAGCTCGACTGCGGTTATCATCCTCAGCTAAAGAGGAATAAAAATGGCATTACTTGGGGACCGCGTACAAGAGACAACTACTACGGTAGGCACAGGTACCTTTACGCTCAATGGTGCGCTTACAGGGTACGTTACGTTCAACTCGACGTTTTCTAATGGCGATATCGTTTGGTATGTCGCGGACGACGGCGCTGGAAATTGGGAAATCGGTACAGGTACCGTAGGGACTGGCACGCTCACACGAACGGTCTTCCAGTCTTCTAACTCCAACAACCTTGTCAGTTTTACTGCTGGCAACAAACGTATTTTCTGTACGGCGCCGTACACGTATCTCCTGCCCGATATGACGGGCAACAATGGAAAGTACCTGACCACAAATGGCGCTGTACCGTCTTGGGATGCCATCAGCGAGATGGTCTATCCCGGTGCGGGTATTCCTGTTTCTACAGGATCAGCTTGGGGTACGTCAAAGACGGCACCGACTGGCGATATTCTGGGTACCACGGACACACAGAATGTGTCCAATAAGACGATCACTTCGTCTTCGATTAACTCAACGCCTATTGGTGGCTCATCCGCTTCTACGGGTGCGTTTACGACGCTGACCGCGTCTTCTGATTCTGCGTTCACTTCGACAGGCGCTCTACAGATATCCAAGGGTACAACGGCAGAACAGCCGGGGTCTCCTGCTACAGGCATGATCCGCTATAACTCAACGACTAATCAGTTCGAGGGTTATTCGGGCGTAAGCCCTTCTTGGAAATCGATTGGCGGTGCGGCGCTCTCAAATGATACGACCTCTGTAGGAAATCTTTACCCGACGTTTGCGGCAGCAACTTCCGGTACGGCTGAAACGATCTACACATCGAACGCGCGGCTGTTATACACCCCGTCTGTTGGGCAGTTCCAATCTACGACGTTCAGGTCGGGTAATGGACTCTTTGTGAATTCAGCAACGGTCTCTGAAAACCAGACGATTGCTTCGGGTGATAACGCTTCAAGTGCAGGACCTATTACGGTGGCAAGTGGTATTACGGTTACGGTTTCTTCAGGCGCAGTTTGGGTGGTGGTGTAAATGGCAGTCACGATAGATGGAAATTTGGGCGTCACTTCTCCTGACTTTGAGCCTTCTAGCTCAACAGTTCCTACCAACGGTCTGTTTCTCCCTACGACCAATACACTAGCTTGGGCAACCAACAGCACTGAACGTCTTCGCCTTGATGCGAGTGGGAATCTTGGGATTGGGACGACTCCTTCGTATAGATTGGATGTTGCTGGAAAAAGCAATATTAGAAACGCTGGCGCAATAAGTGACGCTGGGCTACAAGGGCGTTTCACTGACACAGGTGCAAATAATAGCCGCTTGAATATCGGTGTAACCAACAGCGTAGCTGCGTTCATCACTGGTGGAAGTTCCTCAAATCCTCCTTTTGTTTGGTATACCAATGATGGTTCTACTGAACAAATGCGCATCGACTCCTCTGGGAATTTGTTGGTGGGGACGACAAGTGCTTCTGGTAATGGAGAAAGAATAAGCGTTGTAGGATCATCTGCATCTTTCGTTGGATATTTCGCAAACACTTCTACTGGGTCGCGAAGGGGAATAACTGCCACATATACAGGCGCTTCCCCGCCGAACGATACAGGTAATGAGTTTATATACTGTAACGACACTTCTGCTTTACGCATGACTGTCCGTTCAAACGGTGGTATAGCCAATTACAGCGCTAACAACACCAACCTCTCAGACGAGCGAGTAAAAACCGCTATCACTCCGGCCCCATCATGGCTTGCCAAAATCAATGCGATTGAGGTGGTCAATTTCAAATACAAGGATCAAACGCATGATGATCCTAATCTTGGTGTGATTGCACAGCAGGTTCTTTCTGTCGCACCTGAACTTGTAGATGAAGACGGATTTGGTGTAACCCCAGAAGATGGTGTGCCGCTGATGGCTATATTTGAGACGGATCTCAAGTACGCAATGCTTAAAGCCATCCAAGAACTCACCGCCCGCCTTGAAGCACTAGAGAACAAATAATGGAAAACAAAGAAATCAATCTGACGCTGACTGTTGCTGAGATCAATGTAGTGCTTGGTGCGCTAGGTAAGGGTCCATACGAAGCGGTGGAATCTGTAATTACCAAGATCCGTGAACAGGCGATGCCGCAGGTGCAACAGGTAGAGGAGAACAATCCAGATGAGTAACCTCAAACTTAATTCCGCTGGTGGTGGCTCAGTCACCCTGTCGGTTCCTAGTACCTCTAGCGCAAGAACGCTGACCCTGCCTGACCTTACGGACACCGTAGCAGTCACTAATCAGCTTGGTTTGCGGAACCGTATTATCAACGGCGCGATGATGATTGACCAGAGGAATGCGGGGGCGAGTGTTACAGTAACAAGTAGCAGTTATACGCTTGATCGGTGGCAAGCAACCATAACAGCGGCCTCAAAATATAGTGTTCAAAGAAATGCTGGTGCTGTTACTCCTCCGGTGGGGTTTACTAATTATTTAGGCGTTACATCTCTATCAGCTTATTCAATTTCTTCTGGAGATTATTATGCTCTTCGGCAATTTATTGAAGGCTATAATATAGCTGATCTAGCTTGGGGAACAACAAACGCTCAACCTGTAACACTATCCTTTAGGGTTTACAGTTCTCTAACTGGTGTGTTTGGCGGTTGCGTGCGTAACGGTGCCGGAGATAGAGCTTATCCATTTATCTACACAATAAGCTCCGCTAACACTTGGACAACTATATCCATTATTGTTCCCGGTGACACTACTGGAACTTGGGTAACAGATAACACGGCTGGTATTCAAATATTATTTGGTCTTGGGGTTGGGTCCACTTATAGCGGAACAGCGGGAGCGTGGGCTGCTGGCGCATATCTTTCAGCCACAGGCGCAACCAGCGTAGTCGGAACCAACGGCGCAACCTTCTACATCACAGGCGTCCAGCTAGAAAAAGGCGCAACGGCTACCCCGTTTGAAAATCGGTTGTATGGGACTGAGTTGGCGCTGTGTCAGAGGTATTACGAAATTGGTTCTGCTTACTTATCTGCTTATACATCGTTGGCGGCTAACTATCCAATTGGAATGCTAACTGGAACAAATTTCCAAAACACAAAAAGGTCATCCCCAACTATTTCTGTAAGCACAACAGCGTCTAGCAACATCTATACAAACATTGGAAACACTGGAAATATAAATACAGCTAGTTTTTCTTCTGTTGGATTAGTTAGTACGCAAAATGCTTTCGGGAATATAACTATCACGTGGACTGCTTCAGCGGAGCTTTGATATGTCATATAAGCAATTCGCTAATTTTGACGGAACCGTAAGAAACGACGCAGTAGAACGCTTGTCAGACAATGCCTGCATTCCTTTCGACCCCGCCAACACCGATGCACAGGAATTTGGACGCTGGCTGAAAGATGGAAATATCCCAGAACCGCCTGACGGTGGTGAACCTGTCA
>OGVT01000021.1_pt1 | contig 18675 bp, 41 predicted proteins | sample 1575831 | NCBI WGS metagenome assembly OGVT01 (sample SAMN07581542, study PRJEB24739) | freshwater metagenome | place: Singapore | collected 2015-04
GTGACTGGAGTTCAGACGTGTGCTCTTCCGATCTGTTTCCCAGTCACGATAGCAATAGGAGTCTTCAAAGGTAGGATATTTATAAATCTCAATAGAACCTCTTGGAGCATCCTCCATCATCTGAGACTCAAAGTTAAACTCCATTTGTTTAAGGATTGGTTGAGGAACTAACTCCATTAGCTTCTCAATATTAAAGACGTTAGCCCCTGAAACCACAAAGGCTTCATCAGGGGTTGCCGGATACTCTTGTCGGAACTTGTCCTGACCTCCCTCAGCAATCTTTAATCTTCTCCAATACAATTGGTCGTTATCAAGGTTAAACCTTGTAACTAAAACTTCTTCTTCGTCTGTTCTTTCAAATCCTTCAGGAGCTTCCCTACGGTACTCTGGCATAAGAAACCAAGGTACAAAGATAGGGATATACTCATTCTCCCCATTAACTGCACCCTTCCATAATCTATGGAATTCATTACCTACACCGTTAGCAGTACTTTCAAGGATTACTTCGGTGCCTGGTGCTTGAGAAATACCCTGGAACATACCAGCTAGGATCTTAGCATCATGAGTCCAGAAGGCTACCTCTGACAGGTGGGCAATAGTCGGTGTTGTACCCCTACCAGCCTCAGGAGAACCAGCAGTGTATAGCCTATAACCCGAATCATTATGCTCAAACATAATCTCTTTAGCGTTAGACTTCTTAAACTTAGGTCTAAACTCTTCAGGCATATTAGCAATCGTATTCCGGGACATACTGAATAACGCATCAGAAGTAGCTGTATCATGAGCCATAACTACTGACTTGTTGTATGCATTAAAATAAGACTTCCAGAATACCCTGGCTGTAGTAAAGGTACTTAAACCCATCTGTCGAGCCTTAAGAATAATAGCTCGTACTCTACCTGTGGTTCTTAATTGTTCTTCAATCTTTTCATTAACAATTCTCTGTGCTTCATTAAACACAAAAGGTTGAAACCCTTTAGAACTGTCTTTGGGTAAAATCTTAATTTGTTCTTTAGCAAATAACTCAAAGTTATCTTTGTATTCTGCTAACTTCTTTCGCTTATTTAACTCGCGTAATGCTTCGAGTTTTTGTTTGTTAGATATCGTCGCCATATAGTAGCGTTCCTTTGTGTCCTGTAGTTAAAAATAACTATTTCTCTATTATGTACCGGCTCTTTCTCGTAAATGTATACTTGGGTATACGTTTTTTATATGAAATAATTGGTATTATTTTTATTGGCGAGAAGGTACTTGGGGTACTTTATTTTGGGTGCCCCTTAGTGAGTTGTCGGAAGGTATCAGTTTTTGATTCTTTCTGATGGGTGTGTCTCTGTGTGAGAAAGAAAAGGATTGTTTGTTGTCTGGTTCGCCCCTTGCTGGTTTCGGTCCCCCCTGTTTCCTGCTGGTGGGCGTGCTCGCTCCTGGTCGGCTGCGCTTGGCGCGGTGCTGCTGGCTTTCCTTCCTCGTCGCCGTTTGGAGTCTGCTGTGTCCTTTGCTTCTTTTGTCTCTTCTCTTCCCGTCCTTGGTGCCGTGTCCTCTGTGGCTTGTTCCTCCTCTTCGGTTCTTTCTTCCGTGCCTCGGGCTCGTTGGTCTGCTGCCGTTGGTGTGGTTGCTGTTGTGCGGTCTGGTGAGGACTCTGTGTCCGTTGTGTGCTCGGACGGTCGTACCCGTGTCTGTCGTCCGTCGTACGCTTCCCGTGCTCTCGGTCGTCCTGTGTCTGCGGATGCCGTGTTCTCCCGGTTGTCGGCTCGTGTTGGGTCGTCTGTCCGGTTCTGTGCTGCGTTTGGCTACTCGCCTGACCAGTGGTTTGTTGGTGTTGAAGGGGTTTGATATGCGTGTTCTTTTGTTTGTTTTGTTTGCTGTGTTGGCTGTTGTTCTCTTGGGTTTTGCTCTTGTGGGCTACTGGCCTCTTGGCTTTGCATCTGCTCTCTGTTCGCTTTGTGCGTTCACTGTTGCAACCGTAGATGAATTCCATTGATCTCTGCCTGATGCATCCTTGTGGGTGCATTGGAGAGCGATTTTGCTCTGCTTGTCATAACTCAAGGAGATTACTATGACAAAATTCGCTGTGTACGCTGTTCCTGCCTTTGGTATTACTGAGGTGCAGGATGTGTTCGATACGTTTGCAGAAGCGGAAGCTTGTGCTGTTGCTCTCAACGGTAAAGACGATGGCTACGACTACCGTGTAGATGAGCTGGTAGATACTAATCTCATCACCGATGACGACATTGGCCTGTTGTCTTCTCTTCACTACTACGGGTGGGAATTCCCTGGTAACACATGGGATGGTATTCCTCCGGAGATTGTTAAAGCTGGTCTTGATGGGCTAGATGCTTTCCTTCGGATTGCACATTGGTCAAAGACAAAGGTTGATCCTCTTTCTGTTGCAACCTCGGATATTCCGTTTTAAAAGGAGAACTCTCATGTACTACGTTTACTCAAAGAAGTCTGGTCGTCTGTTGCTCAAGACAAAGAGTGTTGATGACCTCAAACAATACGTACCATCTCTTGTGGATGTACATTACACCCATTAACAGCTTTCTGATAGGGTATTCAAGGAGTATCCTATCGGGGACGCTGTTGTCCTGTTTGCCATTTTCAAGGAGAATATTATGGCACAAGTCAAGTCTGCTTTCATGTCTGCTGGTTACGCTACCAAGGGTGACACTGCTACTGCAATGTATACACCTAACGCATCAGTACTCATGGCACTGTACATTGATAACGACAACCGTTACATCTATGCTGTTGACGATAAACAAGTCATCCGTAAGATGTCTATCACACGTGACGTTGAATATGCTCGTAAGCAATTCCGTATTGCTAAGAAACTTATCGGTAAGCCTGTTCGCTTTGGTGTTACCAGCGGATGGTCTCCTGACGTGTGGTTCAACGAAGTGATTGAAGCTTAATTAACCTAACCAAGAGGAAACTGAAATGATTGACCAACTCATCAAACACCTGCCTACAATCGACCCAGAAAACATCCGTGAGTTCTTTGAAGAACGTGCTGGTGTACGGCAGTTTGACGGTAACATGACCAAAGAAAGGGCTGAGAGCTATGCGTTCGCTGATACAATGGCTTACTTCTCTGTTGTTAACCACATCAACCAAACCTCTAACGTTTAATCACAAAGGAATCATCATGAACAAGTTTATCCTTCTGAATCCTCTCAACAAACAAGACTTCATCATTGAAACAGACGAAGAGCTTATCGAAGCTATCCAAGAGTTTGGTTGTGGTGTACTTATGTCACATGATACCGTAGGAAACACTGTGTACTACGCTACAGCACCTAACAAAGAAGCTATTATCCGGATGTGTGAGACAGTAGAACTACCAGGAGTTGTACTCGAATACAACGCTGTGTATGACCAAGCAGAAATCGTTAGCTAAATAAGGAAACATCATGGAAAGGATTTATCAAGGTAACACACCAAGGCTTTATGAGATATTTATTCGTGGAGAACAACTACAATTTCGGAAAGCACCGTGGACGGACTGGGAAGATATTCCTGTTTGGGATAATAATCCTAATGACGTATACCGAGTAAGTAACTCAAGCTACGTTTTTAGGGTAAAGCCTAAAGAAATTATTACCAAAGTGTACATGCACTACAATCACATGGAGGAATTAGTCCAAGATAGTACATTCTACCTAAAAAGTTCTGACAATATCATGTTTGATAATCCAAAAGGAATGAATGAACACTTAGAATTCACATTTACTAACGGAAAACTTACCAAAGTAGAAATGAAAGGACCAACAAAATGAAACTAACTAAACACCGAGATACATTTACCTTAACTATGTCTGCCGAAGACCTAGTTTTCCTGGTAAATAACCTAGGATCTGACCCACAAACAACAGAAGATCAGGAAAATGTAACAAAAGTACTCAAAGAACTTACTAAATTCCAACAGTTTGCAATAGCATACGATAAATATCTACAGGAATTAGAACAAGAAACAGCATAATCCACAGAAAAGTACCCAAATTACAGTAGTTTTTGCTGTATATTGCGAGATATGCGGGAAAATATTTAGTTTGGGTACGGTTCTTGTGGGTGTATTGAAAGTTAAAGTACCCACACTACAACTCCCAATAAAACATCACCCAAACTACAACACTTCAACTACAACTCCCAATAAAACATGCAAGTAAAACGGTCTAATTCCACAACATTCTCTCCATACACAATAACAATCTCCATCGAAAGACCTGAAGATGAATACGTACTCCGAGAACTAAGCAAACAACAGTACACAATACCCGAAATACTATTCCCAAGAGAAAAATACTACCATACCAAACTTCAAGACTTCCTCAACCAACTAATGAAATCTTTAGCCGGTACCTAATAGAAAATTTTCTCCTCCGGGAACAAGTTTATAGATAATATAATATAAGTACTTTACTATAGGTACCTAGTTATATTATCTATTTTATTCATCAACAACAGATTAAAGTAATCCAATGACATTTATCCATGATACAGTAATCCGAGAATATCTCTCAGGTAAGATTATTCAATTTTATCTAGAAGGTAAGTGGATAGATTTACCTAAATACGGTACAGATAAAAGTATCCCCACATTCTTAGATGCTAATAAATACAGAGTTAAACCAACTAATCGTTATTGTTTCTTTCATACTACTGGTGTTCTACTATACAAAGATATGATCGTAAACGATAACTATATCATGATGTTTAACTATCCTGAATATGAACCTTCAGGACCACATGTTATGATTGAATATAATGATCAAGGTGAAATCATCAAAACGTACCATTCTAACACTCACTCAACAGAATACTTCAATGAACAAAACAGCTAAAGAAATCTATGATGAACTAATTAAACGTATCAAAGATAAAGTTAAGTCTGAGATATCTGTAGTATATGACCCTGAAACTGGTATCCAAAAAGCTTTTCTTCATGGTAAACTTCTATGGGTAAAGAAAGTAAGATCTTAATCTACCGTTGTGAGTCTCCTAACTACAGATATGAAGGTCACCAACATGAACATCCATACACTAAACGTAAGTCTTGGGGTCCTCTACCTTCACCTGAAAATGATGATATAGGGTATATCAATGATTATGAAGTTTGTGGTTGTTCTAGCCTTAAACAATTTCATAAATGGTGGCCTAAAGGTAAATGGGTAACAAATAAAAAGAAAAACCAATATTTAATCTTCTCTGTACCCAAAGAATGTGTTCGTAAAGGTAAACACCAAGTAGTGTTTGACAGAGAAGAAGCTACTATTGTAGGTGCCTTAACTAAAGACCACAAACGAGTATTCTTCAATGAATCATTCACTTACGGCGATTATCAAAGACAAAAGAGGAAACGTACTGGCAATTGGTAAAAACAGTTATACAAAAACTCACCCATACCAAGCTAAATGTGCTAAAGAAGTAGGTTTACCTGAAAAGATATACCTACATGCAGAGATTGATGCTATACTTCGGTGTAATGATCTTTCTAAAGCACATTCAATTCATATCTTTCGACTAAGTAAATCTGGTCGTTATATGTTGTCTAAACCATGCCCTGCTTGTGCTAATGCAATATCCAAAACACCAATCAAACATATATTTCACACATGAAAACAACATACCTACTACAACCTACTACTAAACCTGCAGTCTGGGTTGAACGTCATCGATGGGGTGATGACAATGGTTTGTACTACGATACATTCTCAGGTGAAATCTTCCATTTAACTGATAACAAATATGTAGAGTATATCGGTCGTCTCAATCTTAATCAACAAAAAGAACTGGAGTTTGTATGACACTTAATTTTGCTGCCATTGACGATGAAGGTTACGTAGCTTACGGTACATCACCTGAAAACGCTGTAAATAACTACAAAATAGAAAGTAATGCTTTACCTATAGAAAGTCTGCTTATCTACCAACTAACAAACCTAAAAGCTAAAAATGTAACAGTAATCACAAGTGAACCTGTAAAAACAGCCGGTACCTAATAGAGAACAGTAAATAAAAAGGGAACACTAAGTTCCCAATTTACTTATTACAGTCCTTCTTCTTTAAGAATCTTCTGTAATTCCTCATCTGTTAAGTCTTCTACCTTACTAATGTTTGTCTGTTCAAGACGAGCTAGTTTAGGCATCTCAAACTCTGCAATCTCTTTTGCATATCTAGCTGCATCCTCAAAATTATCTTGATTAAGAGCATGCATCATTGACATCTTAAGTACGTCAATAGCTTTAATATCCACTTGAGAAAGGACTTTCCTAACAGCATCAGCACTACATTGAAACTCTTCAGTTAATGCTCTGATAGCTTCAGTATTCTTCATACGAGATTCTGTAGCTTTTTTCTGGTACTCACGTGCCATCTCCGGTGAAGTAATCATCCTTAAATTCTTAATTGAATTTGGATGTACCTTTACATATTTCTTTGTAATCATAATAAATCCTATATAGTTTATCTATTAGGTACCATCTAATGGGTGATATGGCTGATGATTTATATCATCAAGAAATCTCTAAATCCATCAACGTAAACTCACTTTTCTACAATCCAAAAGGAAAATCAATCATGACAACTACTACCGCTAACAACGAAGTCCGCAACGTAATCCTCAAGAACGTTTCCCTATACTGGGCTAAACTAAACCCTGAAAAGCCTGTCTCTCCCTTCGGTACTGAACAGTGGGAAATTACTGTACAAGCAGACAAAAAGCGTAGTAAAGAACTAGAAGCTTTCGGTAAAGTAAAAGACGGCTTCGATAAAGGTACCGTAGCTATCAACCTTAAAAAGAAAGCTCAAAAGAAAGATGGTTCAGCAGCTGCTCCAGTACGTGTTGTTGATAGTTCTAAGCAACCTCTTGACCCTAAAGTAATCGGTAACGGTTCTGTAGGTAACGTTATGCTTATGCTTAAAGATTATGAAATCAAAGCACCTAACGGTAAAGTAACCAAATCAGGTACCACAGTAACACTAACCGCAGTACAAGTTACTGAACTCGTTAAATACGAACCTAAGAACAGTAATTTCGTTGACTTCGATGATGAAGGTGAATCCTCATCTGAAGTTGCTGAAGACGAAATTCCTTTCTAAATAACAAATAAATAGGCCACTCCTAATAAGAGTGGTCTTTTTATTCCATGACTGGTTTAATCACAATCGCTGTTGTATATTACATCTGGTATAAGGTTTCTTTCAAATGAACAAGCAAATCATCCTTAATTGTCTAAAATATAAACTAGAAAGCCTAGAGTGGCAACTTAACTACGATAAAATAGAAGCTGCTTGGTTATGGGATCGTTGTGATAAATCCAAACCAGCTACTACCGCTGAATACTATATTGAATATAAGAAATACAAAAACCGTATCCGTAGTACACAAGCTAAACTAAAAGCTGTTCGTGAAACTATCCGTCAAGTCAAAAAGCTAAAATGATTAAAACAATCTTAATCACACTAGCTTGTATAGCTTCGCTAATTGTTATCCTACAATTCTTCAGGAAAGAAAAGATCGATGTCTGACCGTAAACTAGCTACAATCCGTGTAATTAAAGACCTAAAACCTATCCCTAACGCTGACTTAATTGAAGTTGCTGTTATCGATGGTTGGGAAGTTGTTATTAAAAAGGGTGAATTTAATGTAGGTGATCTATGTGTTTACTTCGAGATTGACTCTTGGATTCCACATGAATTAGCACCGTTCCTATCTAAAGGTAAAGAACCTCGTGAGTACAAAGGTGTTAAAGGTGAACGTCTAAAAACTATTAAACTTAAAGGTCAAATTAGTCAAGGCCTAGTGCTGCAACGTGAATCCGTACTTACACATGACTATGAAAACCCAACGGAAGGAACTGATGTAACCGAATATCTAAACATCCTTAAATGGGAACGTGAAGTACCTGCACAACTTGCTGGTAAAATTGCCGGTAATTTCCCTGAGTTTATCCCTAAAACTGACCAAGAACGTATTCAAAACTACGCTAAATACATTCCTAAACAAACTAACCTATGGGAAGTAACTGAAAAACTAGATGGTTCTTCAATGACTGTATATCGAGTAAAAGATCTATCTAAAATGGATCTAGGTTATCGTGTAGGCGTATGTAGCCGTAACTATGATCTTAAAACTGATGATACAGATAATAGTTTTGTGAGTACCGCATGGCGTTTAAAGTTATTTCAAAAGCTTTCTGAACATAACCTAGAGATTGCTCTTCAAGGTGAGCTTATCGGACCAGGTATTCAAAAGAACCCCTACAATCTATCTGAGCTAGAATACCATGTATACGATATCTACGATATCAAACGACAACAATACTACCTACCTGAAGAACGTCAAGCTTTATGTAAACTTCTTGATCTTAAACACGTACCTGTATTTGCCAGCTACGAGACTGACTCAAACACTACAGTCTCTGAACTACTTACTTTCGCAGAAGGTAAATCAAGTCTTAACCATAATACACAACGTGAAGGATTAGTGTTTAAGAATACACTTAACAATGAATCCTTTAAAGTAATTTCTAACGCATGGCTACTTAAAAATGAATGATGTAGAAAAATTCTGGGCTGCACTACAAAAGTTTAATTTCCCTAACTGGCGTCCTTGGAATCAACTAAATCCTATGGAACAAATGCAAGTTGTTCAGGGTATTAACATGATTCTTGGTGTAACACAATGAAAGAACAAAGCATACGCTATAAAAATCTAATATCTTGCGCTAAAACTTTTGAGTATTACGCATCTATTTTAGAGGAACCTCGTAAACAATACTGGACTGAACAAGCTAATAATAAACGATTAGAAGCTGAGTCATTACCTGATAACTACGTAGATCCTGAATGGCGTATGCCTGAATGGGGCACATATGGTACATAACACAACACATTACTTTGTATTTATTAAACAAGGCTATGACAGGTCATATTTTTGTGTAGCCGGTAGAGAAATTGACTTTAATAACGCAATCTGTTTCCTAACACTTCAAGAAGCACAATCCTATGCAGAAGATAAAAGTAAAGCGATCTATGAACCCAGAAGTATTAGCCAAAGGGAAACAAGCACTTGAACAATGGCGTAAAGAAAAAGCTTATGCTGAAAAGAAAGGCGGTAAGTTCCTTGAAGCATGGAAAGAAGAACAAGCTTTAAAGAAAGCTCAAAAGAAAACTACGCCTATGCAAGCAATTAAAAACTTCTGTAATGATTGTGTAGCTACTCGTACAGACATTACTAACTGTACAGCTAAGCAATGTTCCCTATGGATTTATCGTCCCTACCAAGAAGGTGAATAATGAATAAAGAAATTTATGATGAAGTTTTAGATCAGTTAAACAAGTTAACTGCACAAGTAAAAGATCTTATTGAGAATGATACCGATGCTGCAGAAGTATTTGAAGAAGATGGTTTTGTAGAGAAAGTTGTTGATAACAACAAAACAATTTCTCTTTACGCTAATGGTGGATACAGCTTACTAGCAAACCTTCGTGATACGGGTAATGGTTATATCATGTATACACCATCATATAACTGTACTGATCAAGAAAATTATATCTGCATAGACTATAGTGAAGCTGACTACCTACGTAAAATGTTAAACTATATTCATCGTAGAGATAATAAATGAGTATTGAACACTTAATCGTAGGAGCAACAGGTGTAGGATACCTTATTGTAGGTATCCTTCAAGGTCTTAAAGGTGAAACTGCTAATAGCATTGTCTGGACAGGATATGCTATTGGTCAAGTTGGTTTATGGTTGAATCTAAAATGAATAGTAAACAATCAGAGGCATTGCAGATTGCTGAATATTTGGAGTCAATTGATGAAAAATATGCTTCCAAAAAGCTACGTCGCATGCACGAAGCTAACCAAGAACTGCTGGAGGCGCTGAAAATGGGATTAGAGATTGGAGATGGTATGCCTCGTGGGTTTTTAGGAGAATTTTATAAACAAGCCCGCGCCGCCATCGCCAAAGGAGAACAAGCATAAACAACAAAAAGTTCTACGTTATCAAAGTTAAGCTGCGAAAGAAAAACCAATGAAACTCTACGAACTACCTCGTAACACATACTTTACAATCTTAGATGATCCTAACCAAGAAATCTTTCTATTCAAAAAGATAGACGGTATGTACTCAGTATGCTATGATAAAGATGAACAACTAATCCATTTAGCTGCATGGACTGAAGTACAAATTGTAAGACCCGTTAAAACTTATACAGGAAACATTCCAAACTATGTACCAGCAAGCACTTAGTTTTGTTTGTAAATTTTACGGCATAAGTAAATCACAGGCCAAAAAATATTATCAAGACGAAATTGAAGCAACAATTAGCTTAATAAAGAAAGGCATTATCAAGTGAACCAATACTACGTTGTGTCTAGTAATAAAAACTTCTTTGTATACGCTAACAATGAAGAAGAAGCTTACTACGAAGCTAACGCTTATTTAGGGTATACACCAGAATTCCTTGAAGTATTTCTTGATGAAGAGTTTGTATGACAAGACAAGAGCTATATGAAGAATACATGATGGACAGCACTGAATACTGCTGTTATTGTGGATGTGAACAAGTTCGTTTCAGTTGTTGTGGAGAAAATCATTTCGAAACATTCGCTGAAATGAGTAAAGACCTTCAAGATAATATGATTGATAACGATGATCGCTTACAAACTGTTTCGTAAACGTAAAGATGGTTCTTATGGACCTCTATTTATTAACCGTAAACAACGTGTATTGCCTGGAGTAACTTACCAATCTGAAGAACATCGTACAAAAGGTTTTGCTTTTAGACCTGGATGGCATGCATGCGCCGAACCTTCTGCTCCACACTTATCCAAGAAAGATCGTGTATGGTGTAAAGTAATTATCACTGATTATACTGAGCATAATCGTCCTGCAAGTCAAGGTGGCTTGTGGTATACTGCTAATACACTGAAAGTAATTGAGGAACTTAATGTATAAACCTTTCCCAGTAAGAACCGTGTATCTCGCAGGAAGTATGGAACATGTTTCCCTTGAAGAAGCCAAAGGTTGGCGGGATATTGCTACTGAAATCCTTGAATGTATGGATGTGGTAACTCTAGACCCTACCCGAAGAATCCATAACTTTAATAAGCGTTACATGAAACGTATCTTCGAGTTAGATCTTCGAGATATTCAAGAGTCAGATATTATCTTAGCTAATCTTGATAACCCAACTGTAGCTAAACATGGAACAGCAATAGAAGTATTTTATGCTTCATATGTACTACGTAAACCTGTAGTAGCTTTTAAAGCTGATGCCTCAACTGTTCACCCTTTCTTTGAATCTCTTGTAACTGAATGGCGGTCTACTGTAGACAAAGCCTGTGATACAATCCTTAGTGAGTACCTATAATGCCTTATATTAAACAACATGATCGTGAAATCCGTGATCTAAGTGAGCAAGCTTATTGGCTCCGAGATCCTGGTCAACTTAACTTTGCAATTACAACTATTATTAAAGAATACTTTAAACAAAACCCTTGTTATCAAAGTATCAACGATGTAGTCGGTGCCTTAGAGGGTGCTAAACTAGAATTCTACCGCCGTGTAGCTGCACCTTATGAGGATGTTAAAATTAAAGAAAATGGAGATGTTTACTGATGGCATTACCTAAATACATTGACGAGTATAAGCCATTTACCATGCAAGAACGTTCAGACTTTTACGATATGATGACTCCACACTGGTCTAACCAAATGGCTAAACAATATAACAAAGATATGGGAGAAGAAATGCTTGAGCGATACGCTAAACAAGAAGCTCAATACAATCCTAAACCAGTAGACGCTATCAATCCAGCACACTATAAAGGTATTGTTCCTGGATACGAGTACTTTGATATTATGGACTATATGCTTGAAGGATGGGAAGGTGCAGAAGCGCATGCATTAGGTAATGGTCTTAAATATCTAATGCGCCTGAACAAGAAGGATAATAACGTACAAGAACTAGGTAAAGCTATCTGGTATCTTAATCGTTTGAAAGAATACTTAGAACAAGGAGGGTACCGTGAATACAGAAAGGCCACAACAAAACGAGCAATCAGTAAATAAGAAATGTGCGGATAAGCTATGTGAAAATAAGGTAGCTAAACCATCTTGGTGTAAAAGAAAAGATGGTAGTTTCTTTTGGTCTTATAGAAAATATTGCAGCCGATGTAATAACTTATATCTGAGATATAAAATAAGGTATACTGAAAGAACCAAGTTACTAGAAGATCAAGATAATTGTTGTAAAATTTGCTACAATCCTATCTCTTTTAGCGGTTTAATTGGTAGCAGAGTAAGCAATACTGAAGCTGTAGTAGATCATTGTCATTACACTAATAATATTCGCGGTATACTGTGCGGATCATGTAATGTTTTACTTGGCAAAGCATATGATAATCCAAATATACTCCAATCAGCTATTAGCTATTTAAATAATGAGACTAGTAATCTTTGATAAACAATACATCAAGGTATACGAGGGGCGTAAGCTCCTTGTAGCCTTTGAAAACCAACCATTAACTAAAGAAGAAATTGAATATGTCAGAACAGACAATTACAAACAAGCCTGAAGTGTTTTATACTGGTCCACTAATCATTACTGAATGGCTTAATAGCTATGGAGAAACAACCAGTATCTTTGTAGGTAGGTTACAACAAGTACTAAACCACCCTGTATTAGGTAAATGTTATGATGTACGTACTTCGAATATCGTAGTATGGCCTGATGATAATGGTAACTTTGAAACTCGTAACACAAAATATATTCGTACTCATATTGAACCAGCATCAAAATCAAGTACTGTAAATGAACCTAATTAAAACTGTTAAACGATGGGTGTCAGGATCTGAAAAGATCTTTGATATTTATGAGTGTACTGTAGATGAGGTAGAATCTTTTACTTCAGATACAAGTAAATCAATGGTAAGAATTAAAATTAACGGAGAAGATTATAACGGTCTACATAATAAATGGGTGTATGATTTTCTTTGTAGTAACGAAGGTCAACCTTCTTTTGTAGTGATGTGGAGAGCACTTAAGGGTAAACCTATGGTTGCTTATGTAAAAGAAATTTGGCAGGATCATATTGATGGAAAAGAAACAGGTGTTGTGCCGAAAGAAACTAAAGCCTACGACGATAGCAACCATGATTCTTTCGTATACCTCTGGATTAACAAATCAAATGACAAAAAGTATATTGGAAAACACAAAGGAACAATTGATGACGGATATGTCGCATCAAGTGAAACGTTCCTTGCAGACTACAACGAATGCCCAGACAACTTCAAAAGAACTATCCTAGCTTATGGTTCTGATCAACAAATGCATGAGCTAGAGACTATGCTTATACTACAACTTCAAGCTACAAAGTCTCACTTGTATTACAATATGTCAAACAACCTTCGTAAAGATTAATCATGGCTAAAGAATATGACTTCAGGACTACTATCGGTACTCAAAATTACACGATCGGTATCGATGCTAAGGCTCTATATGGATTCTTTGAGCACAATGAACTTGGGGATGAGTCAGGCGGTGGTCTTTGGTTTGATAAAGAGTTTCAACTAATTGACTATGATGGTGTATTTGAATTACCTTCTGAAGTTAAAAATGCTTTAATTCAGTTCGGTATGATTAGTAAGGAAACAGCTGATGACTTTTAAACCAATGCTTCTTCCCAGGGAAACACCTGACCTAGATAACCTTCAATACCCTATTATTGCATCTGCTAAACTAGACGGTATCCGTTGCCTTATTAAAGATGGTATAGCCCTGTCACGTACTCTTAAACCTATTCCTAATAAATCTATCCAAGCATGGGCTAAAAAATATGCTGATAAACTAGAAGGTATGGATGGTGAGCTTATTGTAGGTGATCCAGCATCAAGTACAGTATACCGAGATACCAACTCTTTTGTTATGTCTCACGATAAAGAAGGTGAGTTTTGGTATTATCAGTTTGACTATTGGAATGTAGATGCACCTTATAGCAAACGAATTGGTAATGCGCTTATCCCAATACCTGAAAATGTTGTATTTTTTGGATATAAAACAGTACATAGTAAAGAAGAGCTACTTAAATACGAAGAGACAGTACTCAATGTAGGCTACGAAGGACTTATCCTGCGTAACCCTAATGGTAAGTACAAGTACGGTCGTTGTACTATCAAAGAAGCTAATGCTTTCAAACTAAAACGTTTTGAAGATGCTGAAGCTGTTATTATAGGTTTTGAAGAGGAAATGCACAATGGAAATGATGCAGAAGTTAATGAACTCGGTAGAACTAAACGTTCGACTAAACAATCTGGTCTATATGGGAAAGGAACTCTCGGAGCTTTCATCTGTAAAACCGATAACGGAACAGAGTTTAAAATCGGTTCTGGATTTGATGGATCAGATCGTATTCGCTTCTGGGAGAATCAATCAGCACTGCTTGGATGTATTGTTAAATACAAACACTTCCCAATCGGAGTAAAAGACAAACCAAGGCACCCTATCTTTCTAGGATTCCGTGACCCTATTGATATGTAAACCTAGTCGGTACCTAATACCTAACGAAAGAACTTATGAAACAGTACGCAGTGACAGTAGTATTTTATCTACGTTGTGAAGATGAAGACCAAGCTAAAATGACTGTATCGGAAATGATTAATGAATCATACCTAAGTAAAAGGCATAACGAATCGGTAGATATTGTAGAAGTTTCTGAAGTGGAGTTTTAATTATGGATAAGTACACTGTATACACAACAGCTGAAGAGTGCAATGAAGTATCTCAAATGTTAATGAAAGTTCTTCGATTCGGTCTTGATACTAAATCACCGGTAGATAATATTAGTAACAAACAAAAGCTTGCTGAAGAGATTGGACAACTACAATACTGTTTGCATCGTGTTACTCGTGAATTAGAACTTGACAGAGTAACTATTCAAGACTGTTATGATGCTAAGATGATTACTTGGAATAAATGGAAAGCCTACTATGATCGTTGATATTAGAGGTGAAACAATTGATGTAACTCTTTTCTTTGAAAAACCTTTAACACAAGAACAACAGATTAAGCTTGACTACATCTTAGATCAACTCATTGAATTAGAATCTGACTACCATGAAATCACAAACTGATTGGGATAATTTCTATATGAACGTGTGTGAGTTAATTGCACAGCAATCATATGCAGAAGACCGTAAGGTAGGTGCTATCATTGTTAAAGATGATAACATCATTTCATTTTCTTATAATGGTACAGCAAGAGGTACTGATAATGACACACAAAACAATCCAGTATTACATGCAGAAGCTCAAGCAATTGCTAAGGTTGCTCGTTCTAACTTGTCTACCCAGGGTACTACTCTCTATTGTACTCTTTCTCCCTGCATTGATTGTAGTAAACTTATTTATGCTGCTGGCATTCATCGTGTGGTGTATAAATCCGAATACAAAAGTACGGAAGGCATCCGATATCTGGAGCGACTTGGGATTGTAATTAATCGTACAGACATCCATAGTTCGCTTATTCCAATAGAACAACTAAGGCATACAGGACTATTATAATGGGAATGGATCTTTTAATTTGGTTACTTGTATTTGTAGTCCTATGGCTAGGAGTACTTAACTGGAATTTAGCAAGCAAACTACATTCATCTGAACAACAAAACGATTTACAACACACATTAATTTTATCTATGGCTAAAGAACTTAGTGATTTAAACTCACCTAATGTATCTGTAGCTGAGGTTATTCCAGCTTACAATATTAAATATGGCCAAGAAAAATAAATTCAGTAATATCTCAGTACATGTATCATGTATTCCTGACGCTGAAAAAGAAGTTAAAAGGGTTTTCTTTGATTGCTTAGAAGACTATTGTACTAGGTTTAAAGTAGAACCTACTAAAGAAAAAGTAAAAATAAATATCTTGTTTGTAGAGTACCCTGATCCATATGAATATGATATGGAGTCAGGTACATCACATGGATTAACAGTATGGCAAGAAGATAGTAATAAGATTCTTATTCAAGTAAGAGACCCGTTCTTAAATGATTGGGAACCTAACTTCTATGTGATGCAACAGTTTCTTTGTATCATGTGTCACGAGTTTGTCCATGCTTGCCAGCATTTAACAGGCCGTGATAATATTAAAGCACCTAAGATACCTAGAAATGCAGACACTGAAATGGAAAAATATTTTTTTAATCCTACTGAGTTAGAAGCTCGTATGTTAGAAGTACCATACATGTGTATGTATTGTGGTCCGTTGTTATGAGTAAAAAGAAATACGTATTTGATATTGAAACAAATGGTTTTCTACCTGATGTAAATAAGATCTGGATGTTAGTGCTAATTAACCCAGACACTAACGAAGTAAAACAATATGTAAGTAAAGCTGGTCATGTTGACTCAGTAATTGAGGAAGGCTTAGCTGAACTAAATACAGCAGATGTAATCATCGGCCATAATGTTATAGGCTATGACATTCCAGTACTAAAACATTTATGTGGTTGGAAACCTAAAGAGCACCAGCAGGTAGTTGATACCTGGATTATGTCTCAGACTAACCAATATAAACGCAAACATAAACATGGACTAGAAGGTTGGGGTAGTTTCTTTAATTACCCTAAGTTATCGTTCGATAAGTTTGATGAGTACTCTGATGAGATGCTTACTTATTGTATCCGAGACGTAGAACTTAACGTTAAGGTATATAAAGAACTTATCAGAGAAGCTTCATCTATTATTAAAAAGAACCCTTTGTACGCCAAAGGTCTTCAGGTTGAAATGGACTTTGCACGCATTGAATCTGACATCCGACAAAAGGGTTGGAAGTTTGATATGGCAAAAGCACAAACATTACTAACTGAAATTAATAATAAACTAGAAGCAATCGAAGCAGTTCTTGAACCTAAGATCGGAATGCAATGTATTAAGATAGATAAAGCAGATGAGTATAAACAACCAGCCTGGAGAAAAGACGGATGCTATACAGTCGCAACTGTTAAACACTTTAATTTACCGCAGGAAGACGGACGAACTAATCGAACTATTGAAGGACCATACTGCCGAATCTCCTTTGAACAAGGAAAGATCGGATCAATCGAAGTCGTAAAGGCTTGGCTATACTCCCTCGGATGGGTGCCTGATGAATGGAATGTGGAAAGAATCAACGGTCAATTCGTTAACAAAAGCCCAAAGCTTACTGAGTCAAGCTTGGAACCACTTGGCCCTGATGCTATGCTGGTTAGTGAATACTACACAATCAGAAGTCGAAAGGGAATCCTTGAGGGGTGGATTGAAGCTGTTAAATCTTCCCCTGATAACCGTCTTCATGGTCGCATGTGGACTATTGGTACTCCTACATTTCGTTGTCGCCATGAGTTGGTGGCTAATCTACCTTCTGTTGATTCCGTTTACGGTAAAGAAATGAGGTCACTACTTATCTGTGAACCAGGTACAAGCATTATCGGTGCTGACTCTGCTGGTAATCAGATGCGTGGTCTATGCCACTATATTGGTAATGATGAATTTACAAATGAGGTAATCAATGGAGACGTACACCAACGAAACGCAGATGCTCTTGGTACAACACGTAAACTTGCTAAGCCATTCCTGTATGCCTTCCTATTCGGGGGTGGTGCAGGTAAATTGGGGCTTATCCTTACCGGAAAACGTGATGCTAAAGTGGGATCAGAAGCTATTGCAAAATTCCAAGACTCAGTACCCGGATTAAAAGAGCTCAAAGAATCTTTAGAGAAACAATACAATGCTACTACTAATACTTTCGGTAGTGAGTTTGCTTTTGTACGTGGCCTTGATGGTCGATTGGTATTTGTATCGAGCAAGCATCAACTACTTAATTACATTCTTCAAACAACTGAAGGTATCACTTGTAAGGCTGCTATCGTTTGGTTGGAAAAAGAATTAAAGAAACGAAACATTCCATTTTATTTTACACTACACTACCATGACGAGTTAGCTGTAGTAGTTAAGGACGAACACGCAGAAGAAGTAGCTGAACTATCTATCCAAGCATTTACCGAAGCTCCAAAAGAGTTTGGTGTTATGTGTATGGGTGGTGATGCACATATCGGTAAGAACTATGCTGAAGTACACTAATGAATAACGATAATTTTGATATTGCAATCATTGATGCAGACTCTATTTTGTATCAGATTGCACATTACCAACCGTCACCTGCCTTATGTAAACGAGACTTAGATAATAAACTAAAAGAGATTATGTCTGATGTTGAGGCTACTAACGGTGCAGTGTTTATTAAAGGTAAAGATAATTTTCGATACCATGTAGCAGTAGACTACAAAGGTAATCGTAAAGATACTATTGAACCTGAAGTAAAAGACCGCATTGAAATGCTTTACGAATACGCTAAAGACTTTTGTATTGAGTCTGATAACGCTGAAGCAGACGATTACTGCGGTGTAGCTGTATCATTGGCTCAACAAGAAAGTCAATCATATATTGTATGTCATATCGATAAAGACCTTGACATGATACCTGGTTGGCATTATAATTTTCGTAAGAAAGAGTTCTATGAAATTGATGAGAACACTGGTTACTACAATCTTATGAAACAAATTCTTACTGGAGATGCTACAGATAATATTCAGGGTATTAAAGGCATGGGACCAAAGACAGCAGA
>OGVT01000022.1_pt1 | contig 18469 bp, 30 predicted proteins | sample 1575831 | NCBI WGS metagenome assembly OGVT01 (sample SAMN07581542, study PRJEB24739) | freshwater metagenome | place: Singapore | collected 2015-04
GCTTCCCAGTCACGATAGTGCCTCAGCGTCAGTAATGAACCAGGTCGCATAAATAAAACTCGCGCCGAAAGTCCAACGATCGTTCAACTTATAACTGGCTACGACAGTCAAATCGTGTCGTCTATCGTATTTTGCAGGAAAAACGACTCCATTATTTAAATCAAGAAATTTTCGTTCCGTCTTTGACCATGTATATCCGATCCATCCGGTAAAATCACCAAGTACCACGAGAACGCCACGAAAAACGCAAGAATCGCTAAGGAGCGCGAGGAAAAGCGCAGGAAGCGTGAACGTGTTGTGCACGAAGCGTGCTCAAGCGTGAACGAACCGCCACCTAACCAAGAACCACTAACCAAGAACCAAGAACCACTAACCATTATTGATGCGCCGCAAAGCGTCGCCAACAAACGCGGGTCTCGACTTCCTCAAGACTGGCTGCTACCGAAAGCATGGGGTGAGTGGGCATTGTCTGAGTTCAAGACATGGACTCCTGACGTGGTGAGGGTAGAGGCTGACAAGTTCCGAGACTTCTGGCACTCCAAGGCAGGCAAGGAGGCTGCGAAGCTGGATTGGCAGGCAACATGGCGCAACTGGTGCCGCAACGCGAAGCCGAACATTCAAGGCAAGCAATGTTCGGCTTACACACCTGACGGCATGACATTTGGGAAGGTCTACTAATGCGCGGCATTGAAAACATCCTGAACATGCGCAAGCAGCGCATTGTCCCGACTGTGGTTTTTGTCGAGATGCGCCCGATGCAGCATTGGGTCAAGCAACTCACGCAGAAGGCGGGGCAGTTCGTAGACATTCACCTAGACCCGGATGACATCAAGAAAATCGACACAGCCGACTTGCGCTGCCTTCTTGGCGTTAGTCACGTTCTGGTCAACGGGCCTGACGACGACTCTACGGAGAAGGTTGCCCAAGCTTGCCGAAAGGCCGGGGCTAAGGTTGTTGAGGCTTTCTTTTTTGACGAGTCTGTCATGCCTCAAAACCCGAAATCTATCGTCAAGGCCATGCGCCTAACGCAATCTGAGGTCAAGACCGTATGGCCCAAATAATCGAGCGTGACACAATCGACTTCGCGGCCTACCTTGAGATGACGGAGGCGCAACAGAAAGTCAGACCCGCTAAAGACTTCCGAGATGAGCTTTTCGATCATCTGTTTGGCGACAAGCCAGACCCGAAGTCTTATCTTCCTTGGCTCAAGACTCACAAGCAGGTCCAATTTCGCCCGGGCGAGGTGACATTGTGGGCTGGCATCAACGGTCACGGGAAAAGCCTGATGACCGGACAGGTTGCCTTGTCTCTGATGGGGCAAGGGGAAAAGCTCTGCATAGCTTCGTTTGAGATGAAGCCGCGAAAGACTCTTTACCGCATGGGGCGTCAGTGGGCTGGCATGTCACCGGACAACGAATTCGACACAGCGGAGATGCGGGCGCAATCCCGTCAGGTTCTGGATCAGTTCATGGATTGGACGGACAGCAAGCTTTGGCTTTATGACCAGCAGAAGACCGTCGAAACAAAAACGATTTTGGGGGTTACGAAGTACGCAGCCGATGAGCTAGGGTGCACTCACATCTTCATTGACTCGCTGATGAAATGCGTCAAGGGTGAGGATGACTACAACCGGCAGAAAGATTTTGTTGATGAGCTTTGTGCAATAGCCAAGGACTCAGGCTGCCACATTCACCTCGTTCACCATATCAAAAAGTTGCAGGACGAGGAAAAGATGCCGGGCAAATTTGATGCCAAGGGGTCAGGTGCAATATCCGATCAGGTTGACAACTTTCTGATCGTGTTTCGCAACAAGAAGAAAGAGCGGGCAATTGAGGCTGGCGAGTCGGTTGATTCGATGATTCCAGATTCTTACCTGATTTGCCACAAGCAGCGGGAAAGTGGGTGGGAAGGGTGCATTGGACTTTACATGGACAAGGAATCAATGCAGTTCATGGAGTACCCGCAGGATCGTCCCGTGAACTTTGATGAATGGCCTCATCGCCCGTGGTCTTAAGGAGCAACATGAAATCACCACTATCCCCCCGCGAGACGCAAGTTCTCGAACTGGCTGCCATCGGGCTCACAAACAAGCAGGCCGCAAAGGTTCTGAGTATTAGTGTCTTGACAGTCAAGGACTTTCACAAGATGGCGAAAGCCAAGCTGATGGCCTCAAGCGTCACTCACGCAGTCGCCATTTGCATGCGCAAGAAGTGGATCAACCCATGACCGTCGAATGCATCACATGTGACCGACTGCAACTGCGCAAGGTGCCAGCAATGGCAAAGCAGGGGCTAGGTGGTTGCGAACTCAAACCACGCGCTGGCGTGTTTGTGTCGATCACGTTTCCACGCGAATGCGCCAAGCACAACCATGCCAGCGAGAAAACCGTAACGGCCCGTCGAGCATGGGTAAGCAAGGTGAAGCCATGACAGATAAGCTGGAACTTGTCCTGCACAACCGCCAGCAGGCATGGACGCTCATCAAGGATCGGGTCTTCCCATTCCTGAAAGAAGCCATGCAAGCCGGTCGTGTGTGGGTGTTGACCATCCGGCTAGAGACTCGCACGCAAAGCCAAAACCGGCTCATGTGGCCGATCCTGACGGCTTTCTCTGATCAGCTGGAGTGGCCTGTGAATGGCAAAATGACCAAGATCAGCCCTGAAGATTTTAAGGATGTGCTGACGGCTGCGTTTAAGAGGGAGTCTGTGCGCCTTGCGATGGGTCTGGATGGCGCTGTCGTGATGCTCGGTCAGAGGACAAGCAGATTCACAAAAGCGGAGTTCGCGGAGTGGATCGAATTCCTCTACGCTGTGGCCGCTGATCGTGGCGTGAAGCTTCCAGCATGGGAGCATGACGAATGATCTGCGTGAGATGTGGTAAGGCCCTGAAAGCATTCACTGCTGTCGTAACCACGAAAGACGGCAAGCGAGGATGGGGGCCGAAGTGCGCGAAGATGGCGGGGCTGATCCAGCAAAAGCAGAGATTTAGGAAAGCCGAGCCTGAGCCATTCGAAACCGACCCACGCCAGATGTGGCTAGAGCTATGAATCAATTCAACCCGAAGCCCAAAACCTGCTCAGTCTGTGAGCGTTCGTTCATCCCTGCTAGGACGATGCAGTCTGTGTGCTCGCCTCGGTGTGCTGCGAAGAAGGTCAAAGACGCGAAGAAAGCAGAGCGCGAGGAAACAAAGAGGCGCAAGGAGGCCGTGAAAAGCCGCTCAGAATGGCTCAGTGAGGCTCAGGCTGCGTTCAATTCGTACATTCGATACCGTGACCACAATCTGCCCTGCATTTCGTGCGGGAGGCACCACACCGGCCAATGGCACGCGGGGCACTACCTAAGTCGCGGTGCGCGTCCTGAGCTTGCATTCCATCCAGACAATTGCCACAAGCAATGTGCCCCATGCAACACGCACCTATCCGGTAATCTGGTGCTGTACCGGGTGAATCTCATTGATCGGATCGGCCTGGAGCGCGTCGAATGGTTGGAAGGTCCGCATGAGCCTCTGAAGCTGACAATCCCCGACATCAAGGAAATCCGCGACATATACAAAGCGAGTGCGGCTGAGTTATCCAAAACTATCCAGCACAGATAAACCCACTTCGCCGCATGGTCATTGCCACATCATCCAATCCCCGCCGATATGATGTGGGCATGACAAAATCAACTTACGGATGCCACAACCGCGCACCACTGCGAGACACGGCTATCGTGCAGGATGGGTGGGTGAGGATAGGCTATCACCATGAGGCACGGCAAACTGTTGCCATCCCCGACGAGATGACCAAAACCTGCCAGTACCGACATACCGATCTAGGCAAAGCAGACAAAAAATGCGAGGGCTGCAAATGGCGCTGATTCAGCAACTGGCAGAGCTATCAACGATGCTTGTGCAAGTGTCGGAGGCCATTGACTACGAGCGCCAAGGGTGCCCAGCATCTCATGCCCTGGCGCTCGATCTAAAAGACTTGGCGGATGAGCTGGATGACTTCTCTATGGCGGTGGATGTGGCTGAACAGGAATCGACGAGGCATTGAAAATGAAAATTCTTGTAGCTTGTGAATACAGCGGACGAGTACGTCGGGCGCTAAGAAAAAATGGGCATGAAGCATGGTCATGCGACCTCAGGGCAAGCGAGGACGACAGCCCGTACCACATACGTGGCGACGTGCGCCAGCTTCTCAGAGATGGATGGGACGCAATGATTGGGCACCCGTACTGCACGTTTAACGCACTGGCTGGTATCCGATGGATGTACCACCCCGATGACACACACCTTCCAGCCGAGCAGCGTAGACGCCATCCCAACTACCCGAACCGGATGGAAGATTTTCTAGAGGGAGTGGAGTTCTTCAACACTTTGCAGAACGCCCCGATCCCGAAGATCGCACTCGAAAACTCACAGCCTCACGGATTGGCTATGCAGCACATTGGCCGATACGACCAGATCGTGCAGCCGTGGATGTTTGGTGAGCCATACACGAAGGGGGCCGCATTGTGGCTAAAGGGGTTACCAAAACTTGAGCCAACTCACACCAAGGGAGATGTCGGGCAGATCATCCCGGCATGTCATCACATGCGACCAGGACCGGAGAGAGAGAGAGAGGAGCCGGACTTATCAGTCAATCGCTGACGCAATGGCAAATCAATGGTTCCCTGCACTAATCCCGACCACGACAAAGGGCCTTTGATTGCACTCAACCAATCCAGGACACACAATCAACACATCAACAACGGAGAGAAAAATGCTTGACCCAGTAGAATCCGACCTGAGCCGTTACCTCAAAGAGATTGAGGAAGCTGACGCATACGACGAGTACATCGACAATCTGACAGACAAGAAGTGGGCAGAAATCGAACAGGGCATGTATGTGACCCTGTGCTCTGCAAACTCGTGGGATGAAGAATATCCCGTGTCTCGCATCATCAAAGGCAATAGGCCAGTCGAAAGCGCGTGCGTGTTTGAGGATGTGATTCGTGAGCACCTCGAGAGCGAACGATTCGTTCGTCTGCTTGCAAAGCTGATTGCATCACCTGCTGGCGATGAAGTCCGAACCGCACTGGTGCAACTGCACGCAGCAGCACACGCCAACAACCTTGCGAAAGCAGAGGCAGCAGAATGAAGACCGTCTACACATCAACAAATGACGCAGGCGATGAGCTCAATGTCCGCGCATGGCAGCACCTCGGAAAGCCGATTGTCTCGCTCGGCACAATTTGCAGGCAGTTTACGTTCGCTCACCAATTGACGCCAACGCTTGCACGCGAACTCGCTGCCGCTTTGCTGACGGCGGCTGATGAGGCGGAGGTAACGCAATGAAAGACCAATACACATACCGCTACCCTCGCACCACAATCGAGGCTTTTGGATGCGACGCAAAACAAGCCCGCGCAGGGTGGAAATACATCAACTGGACGCAAATCGTCATCGACGGCGTGTCTGTATTGGTTTTGGCTGGCGTGCTCTGCGCTCTTGCCCTTGCATACTTTGACGTTCTGGTGAAGTGATGACCACTCTACGCCGACCAACCAACCACAACGGAACCAATCAGACCGACACACCGCTCGGCCCTGGTGGCGTGACCAAGCACTGCATGACCTGCGACACATGGCGACTGCCTAGCGGGTTCCGCAAAAACAAACGCACCGGCCTGATGGAATGCCCGCAATGCGTGGAGAAGCGCAAATGATCCCAACAGACCCAAACACACCTCACCACCCTCACCCAATGCCACACCCTCAGTATTTCGAGCCGCTGAATCAGGGCCGTGATCACAAGCAGCCTTGGCAGCCTGTTGCCATCACGCTCGCTGTCGTTTTTGTCGTTCTTGGCACATTGTGGGTGACGCTGTGACGCTTGACGAACTGAAAAGCCGCTGCCACATCACTGCGGATAAGATGTGGATTTGGAAAGGTGCAATATCACGAGGTAAGCCTCACTGCTGGCATGATGGGAAGTCTATCCCGGCGCGTCGTGTTGCATACATGCTCAAGCATGGCTTGACTGACGCAGACATGGGATCAGATGTTGTCTGGAACATCAGCGGCAACAATCTGGACATCAACCCTGACAACACCGCTAGAGGGAACAAATCACAGTTTCAAAAGCATCTGGTCGAGACTCACCCGACAAAGCTGATGAGTGCGCGAGTGGCGATTGCCAAAGCATCGACATTCAAAAAGCGTCGATTCACTGATGAGCAAGCTCAGGAAATCCTCCACGCAGACACGACGGATGCCCAAGAGGCAGAGCGACACGGAGTAAGCGCAGAGCTGATCCGCTGCATTCGAAAGCAGAAGCTTTACAAGCCAAAAGCCATCCCGAACTCGTCAGTATTCGCTTTTCGACCGTGATATAATGAACCAACCCACACCTGACACCACCTAGCCCTCCGGGTGGAAACGTCGCGATGACGGTCAGAGTTGAGCGCATCCCCGGCGTGCGTATTGTGTGGGAGCCGGGACCATGACACATGCTGATCGTTGAGGGCATGAAGCCGGTCAATCCGAATGTAGTCGCGCAATGCTCTGCAGGGCAACGTGTACAGCGGTTCATCCCGGCACTCTTCAGCGGGTCGCAACCGCAATCGGTCAGCAGTTGTGATGGTATGCACGATGACGCATGGCTCACAGCCATGAAGGTCGGTGCGCAGCATGGAAGACATGCGCCATCTGGCACTCGGGAAAGGCCGGGGCCATCATCTCAGCGGCGGCGTGGAGAGCAAGAAGCCGGAAACGGTGGAAGCATCGCAGACACGCAGGACAGACAGAAAGCGCCTGTTCGATTCAGGCGGGAAGATTGGAGATGCGGCCCTGTCGGCAGAAATGCGGGGAACGCGTTTGTGGCAACTCCAGCGAGGTTGCGCGCAGGAGTAGCGACCTGCCCGCTGAGATGATGGTGAATGCGCAGGCTGATGCGCCCGTAGTGTCCGTGAGCTTAGGCCCGTAGAAATCGCTAGGAGTTGTCACTGTAAAACCTAGATGCCGGAGATCAGCACCGGCCACCATCAACCAACTCAACACAGTAGCCAATCATGAAAGCCCCCGAAATCCTCAAACGCGCATCCGACATCATGGATGAACGCGCACAGCAGTATGACTCGCCAGAAGGTGAGCGAAGCATGGGAAAAGCGGTAGCCGCGTTCAATGCCATCACCGGGCAATATCTGTCCGAGGCTAACGGGTGGCTTCTCATGGCCCTGATCAAGATGGTGCGTGACAACACCACCGACAAGCCGCACGAGGATAGCCTCCACGACCTTGTGGCTTATGCTGGGCTGTATGGTGAATCTCGCATGGCCGAATCGTGAAGTGATGAATTACACTTGACACATGTGAGCAAACCTCATAGGAGTGGAAGTGGCAGGCGGAAGACCATCAAAATATAAGCAGGAGTATGCCGATCAAGCTGCAAAGCTCTGCGCTCTCGGCGCGACTGACGCTCAGTTAGCCGATTTCTTTGAGGTGGCAATTTCTACAATCTACCAGTGGAAAATTGCAAACCCTGAGTTTTCGGATGCCCTAAAGGCCAGCAAGCAAGCGGCAGATGATGCTGTTGAGCGAAGCTTGTTTGCCAGGGCCTTGGGATATGAGCATGATGAGGTTGACATCAGAGTGGTAGATCACCAGATTGTCAAAACTCCAATCAAGAAGATTTATCCACCAGACACTACGGCGGCAATCTTTTGGCTGAAAAACCGTCGGCCAGAGAAGTGGCGCGAAATGAAAGCCATTGAGGTATCTGGAAATGATGGCGGCCCGCTCCAAGTCCAGCAAGTGCGGCGCGTGATCGTGGACCCCAATGGCCGTTCTTGAAATAGCGACGCCTCGCTGGGCTGTTCCGTTATTCCAGCATGCCCGATACAAAGCCATCTACGGTGGCCGAGGATCGGGCAAATCGCATTTCGTGGGCGAATACATCATCGAGGAGCACATCCTCAACCCTGATGAATCTACGGTGTGTGTGCGTGAGATTCAGAAATCGCTAGATCAGTCCGTGAAGCGGCTGCTAGAAGGAAAGATCGAGAAACTCAACGCTGGCGACTATTTCGAGGTTCTGGATTCCAAGATTCGCAGCAAACGCGGCAAAGGCATCATAACGTTCCAAGGCTTGCAGAATCACACAGCTGATTCGATCAAGTCGCTGGAAGGCTATAAGCGTGCGTGGGTGGAAGAAGCTCAGACACTCAGCCAATACTCTCTAGACCTGCTGCGTCCTACCATTCGGATGCCTGGGTCTGAGTTGATATTCACTTGGAACCCGCGATTCAAGACTGACGCGGTGGATACGTTCTTCCGCAAGAGAAAGCCGCCAGAGAGCGCGATTGTCATTCAGGTGAACTGGAACCAAAACCCTTGGTTCCCCGAAGAACTGCGGCGCGAGATGCTGGAGGACTTTGAGCGTGATGCAGACAAGGCTGAACACATTTGGAACGGGGCATACGGTGCAACACAAGGCGCAATCCTGGCCAGATGGGTCAATCAGGCTATCCGTGAAGGACGAGCGACGCCTGATGTAGTGTTTGATCCCGATGGCGCTGGCATTGAGGTTAGCTGCGACTTGGGCTTCCGAGATACTGCGTCGTTCTGGTATTGGCAGCGAACATTGGGCGGCTTCCGGGTGTTGGCCTATGACGGCGATAACGGGCTTGACGCTGATGATTGGATTCCGCGCATCAAAGACAAAATTATTGAACTAGGAGCGGCCCGTAAGATCGGCAAAATCTGGTTGCCTCATGATGCTAGGGCGAAGACATTCCAGTCTAAGCACACGACCATCGACCGGTTCGTTTCTGCCTTTGGTGCGGATAAGTGCGCCATCGTCCCTCAGTCTAAGAAGATCGACCAGATCAGTGCGGCGCGTGCTGTACTGCCGAGGTGCGAGATCAACTCTGTAGCATGCGAGGCTGGGCTAGATGGTCTGACGGCTTGGGAGTACGCATACAACGAGGATTTGGGTGTGTTCTCTCGTGAGCCGCTGCACAATTGGGCGTCACACCCTGCCGATGCGTTTTGCTATGGGGCGCAGGTTATGGATGAATTGCCCGCAAAACAAGCAGAAAAACCGCCAGTTTTCCCCGTAACCGGGCATAATGGCCGCATTATCACAGCCCCGCTTGATGATCTATGGGCGGACACATCGCGGCGCAATGAGAGGTATTGATGGCTGACGACAAAGAATACAACCCGACTCAAGTTGCTGAACGCTGGCTCCAAGAGCTACGCATGGCAAAGAAAGAGGACGAGAAGTGGGTAAAGCGCGGGAAGAAGATCATCCGCCGTTACCGCGATGATCGTCAGGGCTACAGCGACACAGCCAAGCGATATAACATCCTGTGGGCCAACATTCAGACGCTATTCCCGTCGATGTATGGCAAGACGCCGCAAGCCCAAGTCGAGCGCCGCCACAAAGACCAAGACCCCGTGGGGCGTACAGCCTCGCAGATTCTGGAGCGTGCGCTTCAGTATGAGCTCGACAATTACCGCGACTTTGACCACGCCATGCGCTCGGCCATCATGGACCGGCTGCTTCCTGGTCGTGGCGTTGCATGGGTTCGCTTTGAAACCAAGGACGTGATCCAAGCTGACGGAACTCCGCTTCCTCAGTCTTTTACCTGTGTGGACACGGTGTATTGGGAGGACTTCCGATGCTCACCTGCCCGCACATGGGAGGAAGTGACGTGGGTTGCTCGCCGTGTGTACATGACGCGCCGAGATGGCTTGGAGCGTTTCGGTGATCGCTTCGAGAATGTGCCGCTGACTCATGAGCCGATTGGGCTTGATGAGATGGTCAAGAACGGCGAGGACGTTTCGCACTTGAAGAAGGCGCAAGTTTGGGAGATTTGGGACAAGTCAACGCAGAATGTTTGCTGGGTTGCCGAGGGAAGCCAAGAGGCGCTAGACCAGATTGATGACCCATACGGTCTGGATTCGTTTTGGCCTTGCCCGAAGCCGCTGTACGCCACGCAGACCACGGACACTCTGGTCCCAATCCCTGATTACGCTCTGTACCAAGACCAAGCCGAGGAAATTGACCTGCTGACTCAGCGCATCAATATGCTGGTCAAGGCGCTTAAGGTGGTCGGCGTGTACGACGCAAGCCAAGCCAGCATTCAGCGCATGATGAACGAAGGAGTGGACAACACGCTTATCCCTGTCGACACATGGGCGGCGTTCTCTGAAAAGGGCGGCATCAAGGGGACCGTTGATTTCCTTCCGCTTGATTCTGTCGTCGGCGCTTTGCAGCAATGCTATGCGGCCCGCGAGCAGGCTAAGCAGGTGATCTATGAGGTGACGGGTCTGTCTGACATCATCCGTGGCGCTTCGATGGCTTCGGAGACTGCCACTGCTCAGCAGATCAAGAGTCAGTTTGCCTCTCTGCGTCTGCGGGACATGCAGCGTAATGTCGCTTTGTTTGCGTCAGAGCTTCTCAAGATCAAGGGCCAGCTGATGGCCGATCTCTACTCTGCCGAGCAATTGGTAGAGATGAGCGGGATCATGGGCACGCAAGATGCGCAGTTTGCGGAGCCTGCCATGCAGTTGCTCAAGACTGAGCCAGCCCGCAATTTCCGCATTGATGTGGCCGCTGATTCTTTGGTCGAAATTGACGAGCAAAGCGAGAAGACGAATCGTCTGGAGTTCCTGCAAGCTGCTGGCGGGTTCCTTCAGCAGGCCATGCCAGCCGCTCAGCAAGCCCCGGCATTGGCTCCGCTATTGGCTGAAATGCTATTGTTTGGCGTGCGTGCTTTCCGCGCTTCTCGCCCGCTTGAAGCGGCTTTCGATACTGCGATGGCTAAGCTGTCTCAGCCTCAACCGCCTCAACAACAGCCGCCAGACCCAGAGGCCATGAAGGCTCAGGCTCAGATGCAGGTTGAGCAGGGGCGCATGCAGATTGAGCAAGCGAAGATTCAATCTAGCCAACAGGTCGAGCAAATCCGACTGCAATCTCAAATTCAGATTGAGCAGATGCGGGCGCAAAACGAACAGCAGCTTGAGTTGCTCCGGCAAGAGGCTGAAACGGCGCGAGAAAAATACAAGGCTGAACTTGACGCTAGGGTTAGGTTAGCAATTGCCAATATCGATGCGAATGTTGCAATTAAGGTTGCTGAGGAATCACGCGAACCTTATGAAAACGAGCAGCCTGGTGATTGAAAATGCCATACACGCATCTGATGAACGATGAGCGGTATTTGCCTGCAGGGCCGTATTTCATCATTGTTGAGCCACTTGCTTGCGTCAATGACGCTTCAGGAGGCATCTATTCAATTTCGTGGGAGGAACGCCCGTAATGACTAGGCATCGTTGGATTCAAGACCCAGTAACGCACAAGCTGATTCCTGAGTCTGAATGGAATGGCCCGTCTACATCTGCGTCAGCGTATGTCACGCCAGATATTCAGCCTTATCGTTCGCAGATCACGGGAGAGATGATTACAAGTCGCTCCCAGCATCGCGAGCACCTGAAGCGCCATAATTGCTTTGAAATTGGCAACGAGGTTGACGCCATGATGAAAGCGGCGCGTCCTGAGCCTAGAATAGACCGTGAAGGTATCCGGCGCACGTTGGCAGAAGTGCTGACAGCGAAGGGCATTCGTTAATCAACACACAAACTAGGAAATCCCTATGAGTGACATTCGCAGCGCATTGGAAGACGCTTTCGATTCTGGCTCAGAGTCAACAGAAACAGAAGCCGTTGTAGATCACGCGCAAGACACTACCGATGTTGTTGAGCGTGAAACGCCAAGCGACGAACCTCAAGCCCGCGCACGCGACGAGCAAGGACGCTTCGCATCGAAGGCCACAGAAGCCCCAGAGCCTGCCCCGCAAGTAGAGCAGCCCGCAACCCCTACCCGCAACCCGTTCTCAAGCTGGAAACCTGACGCGCAGCAGGCTTTGATGAAGGCGGAACGAGGCGAGGCATTGACGCCTGAAGAGCTTAAACTTCTGCGCGTCGAGGCAGAGCGACGGGAGTCTGACTTCCATCGTGGCGTCAGCGAATTCAAGTCGCACAGCGAACGCGCTAAGGCATATGACCAAGCAATTGCGCCATATCAGCAGCACCTGCAAAAGCTCGGCGTAGACGCTCCGACTGCCATCAATGCACTGATGCGTGCGGATGTTACGCTGCGCACCAGTGACCCGGCAACCAAAGCGCAATACTTCGCTCAGTTGGCTAGGGAATATGGAATCGATCTGGCTCAGGTGCAAAACCCTCAGCCGATTGACCCGCAAACTCAGTTTTTGCATCAACAATTGCAGGAATTGCGCCAACAGCAGCAACTATGGCAAAATCAGTTACAACAGCAAGAGCAGGCCCGCGTTCAGCAAGAGTTGGCGCAGTTTGCAACGGCTGATCGTAAGCACTTTGAAGCAGTGCGCAATGACATGGCCGATCTTCTCGAAACCGGGAAGGCCAAGGACTTGCAAGAAGCTTATGACATGGCTGTATGGATGAGGCCCGATGTCAGGCAAACCCTGATTGAGCAGCAACTCGCCGACGCCCAAAGCAAAGCATTGGCGCAAGCCCAGGCCCAGCGTGCAAAAACTGCCGCTGTCAGTGTCAAGGGGTCTAGCCCAATCGGTGCAGGGGGTCAGCCTGTAAATGGATCGCTGCGAGACATTCTCGCGGCTCAATTCGCTGACAATTGAAAGGTTTGAATCATGGCTACGTTTGCCAATCTGTCTGATGTAATCAGTACCACCATCCAGTCCCGCTCGGCTTCGCTGGCGGATAACGTCACCAAAAACAACGCGCTTCTGATGAAGATGCGTGAGCGTGGCAACGTCAAGCCGTTCAGCGGCGGTAACGTGATTTTGGAAGAAATCATGTACAACGATGCCAACACGCTGAATGCTGGCTCGTACTCTGGTTACGACACCATCGACATCACGCCTAACAGCCCGATCTCGGCTGCTCAGTTTGACATCAAGCAGTACGCTGCCGCTGTGTCGATCAGCGGCCTGGAAATGCTGCAAAACGCTGGCAAAGAGCAGATCATTGACCTGCTGGAAGGTCGAATCCAAGTTGCTGAAGCACAGCTGCTGAATCAGATCAGTGCAGGTCTGTACTCTGACGGCACCGGTAACGGCGGCAAGGATATTGTTGGTTTGGCTGCTGCCATCTCCACATCGCCAACCTCCGGCACCTATGGCGGCATCAACCGCGCCACTTGGAGCTTCTGGCGTAACGTGGCTTTTGATGCCACGACTGATGGCGGCGCTGCTGCTACTTCGGCCAACATTCAGTCGTACATGAACCGCGTTGCTGTGCAGCTGGTTCGCGGTACTGATCGTCCTGACCTGATCGTGGCTGACAACAACTACTACCGACTGTACCTGGAAAGCTTGCAAGCCATCCAGCGTATCGGCTCGACCGACAGCGGCGGTGCTGGTTTCACCTCGCTGAAGTATTTCGGCGCTGGTTTCAACTGCGATGTGTTCTTGGACGGTGGTATCGGTGGTTCCAGCCCCGCAAACCGCATGTACTTCATCAACACCAAGTACCTGAAGTTCCGCCCGCACCGTGACCGCAACTTCACTGCCATCGGCGGTGATCGTCAGTCGGTCAACCAAGACGCCATCGTGCGTCTGATGGGCTGGGCTGGTGCCCTGACCTGCTCGGGCGCTCAGTTCCAAGGCGTATTGGCGGATTGATGAATGGGGCTTCGGCCCCTTCAAGACACATTGAAAGGAATTTGAAATGGCTACTCCATTTACCCACACCCCCCGCATTGGTGCCGACCTGAAGGGCATCACTCTGGCTGCTGACATTGCTGCCGGTAAGGTCGTTGACGCTCAGTTGGGCACCCAAGTTTGGGGCTCTGATGGCAAGCGTTACGTCTATGCCCAGGCTGGCGGTTCTATCTCCGCATCGACGGCAGTCTGCACCGTGAACGCTTCGACGTTCGCCGCAACCTCGTCTGGTGGTTCGTACACCTCCCCCGCCTTCGCTATGGCTACCGGGGATCGCGGCTGGTTCAGCGCAGCTAGCGTGTAAACTAGCGGGGAGCTTCGGCTCCCCTTTTAACTATCAACACCCAAGAAAGCCCCGAAATGAGCAATCCTCAATCTGGCGTATTTGTTCAGTTCTACACCGATGCTGTCGAGCTTAAGGCAGAGTCCGAAAAGCAAGGCCGTCCGATCTTTCAGGACATGCCGCACATCCGAAAGATGATCCCCGGCGATGCGTCCAACGTGGTCGAGCGTGTTGCGAAGGATCACGACATTCGCATGTATCCCAGAGAGTGGGAGATTTTCCAGCGTCAGCAAGCATCTGGCGCGATTGGCACCCCGCTGGAGCAGTGGCCCCAAGTGACCCGCGCTCAAGTCAAGGAGGCCAAGTACTTTGAGGTTCACACCGTCGAGCAAATGGCCGAACTGTCCGACATGTCGTGTCAGCGCATGGGCATGGGTTTCTCTGAGCTTCGCAACAAGGCCCGCGCCTATCTGGAAGCAGCCAAGGGCACCGCAGCCGAAACTGCACAAGCAGCCGAGAATAAGCGTTTGCACGACGAAATCGAGGCTCTGAAGGCCCAGCTTCAGGATGTTGCTCCGCGTCGCGGACGACCTCCGAAAGAAGAAGCCGCAGCAGCATAACGCAACCGATCCCCGCGCTTGAATTGTCAAGTGTGGGGATGGATAATCAATCATGCCAGTCATCATTCAGCAGCCCGTAGTCTCAAACAACTCTAGCCTGTTGGAGATCGTTCAAGCGGTCTGTAACGAATTGATGATTGACGAGCCGAGCTTTGTCATCGGCAACACAAGCCCGCAGATTCGGCAGCTTCTTGCTCTGCTGAATCGCTTGGGCACCGACATTTCACGCCAGCACAATTGGCAGAGATTGGTGCGTGAGCACAATTTCACCACGATTGACGGCCAGGCGCTGTATACGCTTCCTCAAGACTGGATGAAGCAGATCGAGCAGACAGAGTGGGACCGCACGTCTCACTGGCCGCTGATTGGCCCCGCTACGGATCAACAGTGGCAGGTTTACAAGTCTGGCGTTATCAGCCAAGGCCCCCGCATCCGCTTCAGGATCGCTAACGGATCGGTCGAGGTGTTCCCGGCAATTGGTGGATACGACATCTCGTTCTTCTACATCTCCAAGTATTGGATCGAGTCGCAAGAGGGTCAGACAAAGGGCAAGTACACGCAGGATTCTGACGTGTCTATCTATCCTGATTCGCTGCTTATCACCGGGCTTAAAACGCTGTGGAAGGCTGCTAAGGGTCTGGACGGCACATTCGACGCTGGCGAGTTCCGATCCATGCTTGAGATGTGCAAGGCTCAGGATCGGAGCGCGCCTAAGCTGTCTCTGTCGCCCATGAATCAGTCGGTCCTGATTAGCATGGCTAATGTGGTCGATGGTAGCTTCCCCGCAAACTAAATGATCCCCCAACACTTATGACTAAGCACGTTGGATATCTGGGTCTTGCTGAAGCCAACCATTTTGCCAATCGCTCGATGGCTCAAACCTTGGGCGGCAAGGCTAAATATTTCTTGACGCTGATCTGGCGTCATTCTTCCATTTCCGTATGTCGCAAAGTCTGCGCCAAGGTGGGTTTTGCTGTACCGGATGTTTTCCGCGTGGCTAATAGCTTCAAGATTGCATGGTCGGTTGTCATCGCGGATGCCGTTCTTATGGTTGATCTCGCAATCATGGGGGATTTGGCCAACAAACGACTCAAACACAACCCGATGCACGCCAATGTGTTTGGCTTTGCCGTTGATAAAAAAGTTGCCGATCTTGTACCCGTCAGCATTTGTGCGAAGGATGAGCGCCCGTTCTTTTCTGTGAGCGCCCTTCGCGTCAATCTTTGGTTTTGCTCTAAGATTGCCAAGGGACGAGACTTCGTACCCGTCTGGGCAAAAGGCAACAGGTTTCCATTCTTCCATAATGGCAAATCTCCTTTGAGTGAATTGTACGGCTGAAACTTGCCGAGGTAAAGAATGGTACGAGCAACAGCCAAAGCCTCATCCGTCCCCGCGCCGGTTGGCGGTCTGAACGACAGGGACTCTATCGCAGACATGCCTAAGACAGATGCGGTCATCCTTGAAAACTGGTGGCCGTATCCTTCATACATTGGCGTCCGCAAGGGGAGCATTGATTTTGCTACGGGCTTCACATCGCCTGTCGAAACGCTTGCCGAGTATCTGCCCCCTGCTGGCAATGCCAAGATTTTCGCAGTCTCTGGTGGTGGCATCTATGATGCTACGGGTGGAGGTGCAATTGGTGCGCCTATGGTGTCTGGTCTGTCGTCTAGCTGGATGCAATGGCAGGGGGTCACGACGCCGGGAGGATCGTTCCTGTACATGGTCAACGGCATTGACAAACCACAATTGTGGAACGGTACAACGTGGACGGCTGTGGATGGGGTATCTACACCGGCTATCACCGGCGTGACGACGACCAGCCTGGCGCATGTCGTTCTGTTCAAAAACCGATTGTTCTTCACGCAAGCCAACAGCCTGAATGTTTGGTATCTGCCGGTGAATTCGATTGGCGGCGCTGCGTCGATGATTGATCTTGGCTCGGTCTTTCGTCGCGGCGGTCGAATCGAGGCTTGCTATACATGGACGATTGACGCGGGTGCTGGCGCTGATGATCACTTCGCAATCATCACGTCTAATGGCGAGGTTGCCGTCTATCGTGGCACTGACCCATCTTCTGCGTCTGATTGGTCACTGATCGGCGTGTTCATGCTCGGTCATCCTCTTGGGCGTCGGTGCGGAACCAAGATGGGCGGCGATCTCGTCATTAACAGCACAGAGGGCTTGCTTCCTTTGTCCAAGGCTTTGCTGTCCATGACCATCAATCGTCAAGTCGCATTGACTGACAAGATCCAGAACAGCATCAGCGAAGCAACCCAACTTTACGGGCATGTAGACGGCTGGCAGGTCGAATTGTTCCCTGACGCAAACATGATGATCCTGAACGTGCCAACTGGAAACGGTGACGATTTCCAATACGTTCAAAACACCATCACTGGCGCGTGGACGAAATTCACCGGCTGGAATGCTAAATGCTGGCTCAATGCTGAGGATGGGCTGTACTTCGGCTCTGAAGACGCAGTTGTAAAAGCATGGGTTGGCACCACGGATAATGGCTCGGGGATCATTGCTGACGTTTTGCCAGCCTTCTCTGAGTTCGGCCAGCCAGCGCGAAACAAGTTCTTCACGATGGTGCGCCCTAACATCCTGACGAACGGCAACCCGTCTATATCGTATGGTCTGAATGTGGATTACGCCATTCAGCCCCCTCAGGGCACGCTGACATACAACACGCCAACTGGCATGGTGTGGGGTTCAATGACGTGGGGCTCGATGGTTTGGGGCGGCGCTCTCGTTCAGTCTGCGTCATGGCAGACTGTCGGTGCGCTGTCCAAGTCGGCAGCAATTCGCCTTCGCGTCAACAACAGCGGTTCTGATGTGCGATTGACGAACGTGGATTACGTTCACCAACTCGGGGGAATCCTATGAGGCTTTGCCTTGATGCTTCGGCTGTTGGCCCGTGGGTCTGCAATCGGGCAGGAGGAACATGGGCTCCGGGACGCGGCACTGCCATAGGCAAGCTGGACGAATACGGTCATTTGACCGCTGGCGTGCTGTATGAAGACTGGAACGGCGCAAACATCGTCTGTCACATCGCAGGCGATGGGAATTGGGCAACGAAGGAATACCTGAACGTCATTTTTGACTATCCGTTTAACCAATTGGGTGCACGCAGAATTACATGCCCTGTCGCATCAACCAATATCAAGTCAATCAATCTTGTTCGTCGCATGGGATTCACGCTAGAATGCACTCTAGCGCAGGCAATCCCTGACGGTGATCTTCATTTGTTCCGCATGTTCCGGGACGAGTGCAAATACATCAGAGGAAAGTATGGGAAAGTCCAGCGCACCCGCAACGCCTGATTACAAGTCAGCAGCCGAAGCCACAGCCCAAGGCAATCTTGAGGCTACACGCGCAGCAACTCAGGCCAACCGCATCAACCAATACACCCCGTATGGTTCTCTGACATACACTCAGAAGCCAACGACCGACTACGACTACGAAGCCTACAACAAGGCTTTGAGTGAATACAATACCGCGCTGTCAAACTACAACGGCGGCGGCACTTCGTCTGGTGGGATTGGTTGGGATGGTCGGCCTGATTCGATTTTGGGCGCAGGGCAATCTCAGCAAGGCTCAACGTCTGCACCGATTGCGCCGAATCTGGAAAGCTACAAACGAGTCAACCCAGATGCAGGCTGGGAGCAAACAATGACGCTGACGCCTGAGGCTCAAAAAGCCTTGGATCAGCAGTTGGCGCTCAATACCAAGTACGGCGAAACCGCTAACATCGGCTTTGACAAGGCCCGAGAGCTTTTTGAGAATCCCGAGCTAGACACTTCCGTTCTGCCTGAGCGTGCCATCAATGTCGGTCAAACTGCTCAGAGGCTATCGTGACTGGGAAACAGATCGGAAG
>OGVT01000023.1_pt1 | contig 18285 bp, 25 predicted proteins | sample 1575831 | NCBI WGS metagenome assembly OGVT01 (sample SAMN07581542, study PRJEB24739) | freshwater metagenome | place: Singapore | collected 2015-04
ATGTTAAACGTTCTTTGGGAACTTGAACAAGAATTACGTAAGATGTATAAGTACGAAGAACTAAACAAAGACGAAACATTAATAATTGAAAGGCTACGGGATTTTCTAAACCATAGCTTAAACGACCACGAAATAAACTTAAATAAATAAATAAAATGGAAACAAAAACAAACACGGGAGCGATCTTTAAGAACGACAAGAAACAAGGTAACCAACCCGACTACAGGGGTAAAGTAAATGTAAACGGAAAAGAAATGGAGATAGCGTTATGGCTTAAGGAATCTTCAAAAGGCACTAAGTATTTTTCGTGTTCATTTAGTGAGCCTTATGTGAACGAAACCCCGAAACAAGTCCACACGCAGATAATAGAAAAAGACGATTTACCCTTTTAATTATGTTTATAGACGATTACTCATTACGCGGACACTTGCGTAAAATCTTAACTATGCGAACACGGAATCAAATCGTTCAAGATATAAAAGAACGAGGCGAAAAAATGCATCAGTATAACATAGATAGGTTCTTACAGGGAAAGCCAATAGGTTTAGAAACTGCGAAGAAACTAGACAAGTATGTTTATAGATTTTACAATGGATTACCCCCCGAATAAAACGGGGGTTTTTTTATAATTTGTTGTGATTAGAAATTAATCATTATATTTGACAACAAACTAAGCAAATGGAATGGCTTAACATCGTAGCAAAAGACCATAAAGAATGGGTTAAACTCGTTCAAAGTTTCGGCGAAGATTTTTTCGCGGAAGACATCGTGCAAGAATCTTACCTAAGATTACACAAGTATTGTAAACCCGAAAACATTATTCAAGATGGGCAAATTAACAAAGGTTTTATGTATTTTGTTTTGCGCAATCTTTACTTATTACACGTTAAAAGCGAGAAAAAGAATGCGATGGTAAGCCTAAACGAGTTAGCCGTATTAAAAGACGAACCCACAAACCTAACTAAAGAAGAAGCCTATACAAGATTACTTAGTAAGATACACGAAGAAGTTGATTCGTGGCATTGGTACGATAAACAACTATTCACGATTTACAAAGACACGGATTTAAGTATAAGGGACATCGCAAAAGAAACTACTATAAGTTCAAGTTCAATTTTTAACACGTTAAAGAACTGCAAAAGTAAAGTAAGAACAAAGTTTAAAGAAGATTACGAGGACTACAAAAACGAGGATTACGAATTAATTAAATAAAATAGATATGGGACGACCAAGAAAAAAACAAGCCGAAGGATTAGGCGACACTGTAGAAAACATTTTAGAAACTACGGGAATAGCAAAAGTAGCTAAGTGGGTATTAGGAGAAGATTGCGGATGCGAAGAACGCAAACAAAAGTTAAACGACCTTTGGAGATACACTAAACCCGAATGCCTAATGGAAGACGAATACACCTACTTAGACGAATTCTTTAAGAAGGGTAGAAATTCAGTTTCACCAAGCGAACAAAGAGAACTTTTAAAGATTTACAACCGAGTATTAAAACAAAGAATGCAACCGACTTCGTGCGGTTCTTGTCTACGGGAAGTCGTAAACAAACTAAACAAACTTTACGCAATTTATAAAGAAGAACAAGATGCCAATACCACAACCAACGAATAACGAAACCGAAAAAGAATTTATTCAACGTTGTATGGGTGATTCCAAAATGACGGAAGAATACGACATAGACCAACGCTACGCAGTTTGTCAAGATGCATTTAAAACTAAATTAGCGGGTGAAAAGATTTCTTTTGATTTTGACGGAACTTTAAGCACTAAACGAGGTTACGAAAAGGCGAAACAATTAATTAACGAAGGCGCAGAAGTTTACATTATTTCAGCGCGTCAAAATAAAGACGGAATGTTAGCCAAAGCAAACGAGTTAGATATTCCTGTAGGAAGGGTTTACGCTATGGGTAGCAACGAAGCTAAAATAGAAAAGGTAAAAGAACTTGGAATAGTAACACACTACGACAACAACGTAGAAGTGGTTAGAGCGTTAAAAGGAATAGGAGCAATTATCTAAACACGAACTAAAATGGGAAGACCAAATAAAATACATTCACCAGAACACCTATGGGAACTATTTACCGAGTATAAAAGCCACGTAAAGAACAATCCAATATTAAAGCACACTTTTGTAGGTAAGGAAGGAAGAAGCGAATACAGTGAACTAGAACGACCTTTAACGATAGAAGGCTTTGAATGTTATTGCGCTGATTTAGGAATAATACAAGACCTATCTAATTATTTTGCTAATTCGAATAATAGATATAAAAGATTTTCAACTATCGTTACGCGCATACGTAAGGAAGTACGAAACGATCAAATCGGCGGGGGTATGGCAGGAATCTATAACCCAAGCATAACCGCACGATTAAACAACCTAGTAGAGAAAAAAGAAATTACAAACGTAGAACAACCATTATTCCCCGATGTTCAAGAAGACAACGGCAATCAAGAAGATTCTGAATCTTAAAAAACGAATTAAAATTATTCAAGGTGGAACTTCGGCGGGTAAGACGTTTGGGATTCTTCCTGTATTAATTGACAAAGCCGCTAGACACGAAGGAATCGAAATAAGCGTAGTTGCAGAAACTATCCCGCATTTAAGACGGGGTGCGCTTAAAGATTTTTTAAAGATAATGAAATGGACGGGACGTTTTTTCGAAGATAGGTTTAACAAGTCCTTACTGCGTTACGAGTTCGCCAACGGAAGCGTAATAGAATTCTTTTCCGCTGATGACTCAAGTAAATTACGGGGAGCAAGGCGCGACATTCTTTATATCAACGAATGTAATAACGTTACTTTTGATTCTTATAACGAGTTAGCTATACGAACACGAAAGGAAGTTTATTTAGATTTTAACCCTGCTAATGAATTTTGGGTTCACACTGAATTAAAGAACGAACCCGATTCGGACTTTTTGATTTTAACTTACAAAGATAACGAAGCGTTAGACCAAAGCATTATCGAACAAATCGAAAAGAATAAAGAAAAGGCGAAAACTTCTACTTACTGGGCGAATTGGTGGAAAGTTTACGGCGAAGGTCAATTAGGAATGCTCGAAGGTGTTGTGTTCTCAAATTGGAAATTAATTGACACGATACCAAAAGAAGCGAAGTTGCTCGGAATAGGGTTGGACTTTGGTTATACGAACGATCCAACTGCGATAATAGAAATATACAATTACAACGGGCAACGAATCGTAAACGAGTTAGCATACCAAACTGGGTTATTAAATAGCGACATCGCTCGAATGCTACCAAAACACGTTATAGTATACGCGGATTCTTCCGAACCGAAATCAATAGACGAAATTAAACGCTACGGAATAACGATTAAAGGAGTAACTAAAGGTAAGGATTCAATTAACTACGGAATAGACGTAATGCAGCGCAACGAGTATTTAGTAACTGCGAATAGTCAAAATCTAATCAAAGAATTACGCTCGTATGTTTGGGACACGGACAAACAAGGGAATCGCCTAAACAAGCCTATTGATTTTAATAACCACGCTATAGACGCATTTAGGTACCACGAAATGGAAACGCTCGGTATAGGCTCAAACTACGGAAGCTATGCAATACGATAAAACTACCGATATGCAAGTAATGATTAGCCGTGTTGAACAATACATACACGAGCGTACAGGCAAACGCATTCGAATAGTGTTTAATAATATGGCAAGGTTTCCCGTTCACTTTGAAATGCTAATTAAGGCGCACGAACACGTCGTGAATTACAAAAACACGAATAAATAATTATAAGTATATGAAGTTAGAAATAAACGTTCCAAGTTCAATTAGCGAAATCCCTTTAGTGAACTACCAAAAGTTCCTGAAGTTGCAGCAGTCATCTAACGATGAAGAATTTATAGCCCAAAAAATGATAGAGATATTTTGCGGTATTCAGTTAAAGGACGTTGTTAAAATGAAACTAACAAGCATTAACGAACTTATTGTACACTTTCAAACTATCTTCGCGGAACGTCCAAAGTTTAAACCTACGTTTAAAATAGGAGAAATCGAATTCGGGTTTATTCCCGACCTTGAAAATATAAGTTTTGGCGAATACGTGGACTTGGATAACTACCTTTCGAAGTGGGAAGATTTCCACAAGGCGATGGCAGTAATGTATCGTCCTATCAAAATACGGAATAAAGATAAATACGAAATAATCGAATACACGGGATCGGGAGAATACGCAGAACTAATGGAGTTCGCGCCTATGGACGTAGCTATTTCGGCTTCGGTTTTTTTTTGGACTTTAGGAAGCGAGTTATTAAGCGCTACCCTAAATTATTTGGAGAACCAACTCAAGACGATGAACGAGAACGAACAAGCGACTTTAGCGCACGAACTCAATTCGGGAAAAAGTGGGGTTGGTATTCAAGCATCTATGGACTCGCTAAGGGAGACCTTACAAAATACGACGAAGTTACTAAATACGGATTATTTAAATGTCTTACCTATCTTACCTTCGAAGCGGAAAAGAACGAAATCGAATTAATGGAAATTAAAAAGAAATACTAATGAATGGTTATTACTCACTATTAAACGAACTTAGAACACACTTTAACTCCGATCCGTTGGTAAACACAGTGTCGCAGGGTTCGATATTTAACGTGGACTTAGGAAAACAAACTATTTTTCCACTGGTTCATATAATTGTAAACCAAGTTACTTTTAATGATAACGTAATGACTGCGAATGTAACTTTAATGGCTATGGATAACGTAAGCCAACGAAAAGAAGAAGCGCCTAACTCGTTCGAAACTGCCGATAACGAAATAGACGTTTTAAATACTCAACTTGCGATATTAAACCGCGCTTTTGAGATGCTTAAACACGGAAATATTTGGGATAACCTATACCATTTAAACGGAGCGCCTACGTGCGAACCATTTATAGAACGCTTTGAAAATTACTTAGCGGGTTGGGCTATGACATTCGACGTTGATTTCCCTAACGATATGACTATTTGTTAAGGTGGATAGAGAACTACAATTAGAAGCACTTGAAAAGTTCCGCGACTACGTTATACAGGAAGCGAAAAGCAACCTACGTAAAAAAGACGTAACGGGCGATTTAAGTAAATCGTTAAACGCTGATATTAAAGTAATGCCTAATTCAATTCGTTTCTTTTTTGAGATGGAAGAATACGGGTTTTATCAAGATCAAGGGGTGCGCGGTGTAAAAAGTGGACGTAGTTTAAGCGGGTTTAAGTTTGGTTCGGGAACGGGTAAAAAAGGCGGTTTAACGGAAGGTATCCAAAAGTGGGTTAAAAGAAGACGAATTCAATTTAGAGACAAAGGGGGAAGGTATTTAAGTTCTAACGCTACGGCTATGCTTATAACGCGTTCAATATGGCGCAAAGGTATTAAGCCTTCTTTGTTTTTTACTAAACCATTTGAAGCAGCATTTAAGAATTTACCCGACGAACTAATGGAACGTTATGGGATAGAAGCAGAAGAAACATTCGATACGATAATGAAAGAAAATTTTAAAAACTATGGCTATTAATAGAATATTTGCACGAAGTCCGTACATTATAGAAATCAACGAAGTAGGACAAAGCGGGAGTAAAGTAGAATTATACATATATCAAAACGGAAGCACCCCGCCAACTTCACCCGACTATACGTTAGAAAAGTTGATTCCTGCTAGTAACAACCTACAAACACTTTATAATATTTCTCCGTACGTTATGGAGCAAATTAAACACGATGCGTTTATTAATAATTATTCTTTTGATAACTCACCATTACAAGTTAGCCAATATGTATGCGTTGATGTCAAGCGATACAAATTAGTTTTAAGCACTTACGTTTTGTTAGACACGATAACTTATTACGCTTACGATGGATTCGGGTATTATTCGCAAGGTTATAACCCTACACACGGAACGGTTATGCCCGTACATTTAGACGAAAAGGATTATTACTTTTGGAGCGATGCAAACAATAACCCCGCATTAAATCAATTACAAAGAGCGGGAACGTTTACAGCGTGGTTAGAAACGGGTTGGAGCGTGAAATATACGCAATTAACTACGGGGTTAACGCATTCGTACACGATCAGCGCGGATAATATGTACAACCTTTATAGAGTTTATCCAAGTTACTATCTTACAGGAAACAAAGTAGAAATATTTACCCCTACTTCGGTGTTAAGTTGGGAAGCAACGTTTAATCCTGTAGTTGAATGTAGGTACGACGTTGTTACAATAGATTTCATAAATATGTACGGAGCGTGGCAACGTGAATTTATGTTCAAGGCTTCTTACGAAAACTTAAGTACAAGCAATACCGAGTTTAATTTAATGCAAGGCGGTTCGGTTCCTTTTTGGAGTTACGATCCGTTATTAAACCAACGTCAAACATTTAACACAAACGGAATAATTAGCTACCGAGTTAACACGGGTTGGGTAGATGAATCGTTTAACTCAAACATTCAACAACTACTTTTAAGCGAACGAATATTACTTAATAACCAACCCGTTAAAATGAAAACAAAAGAATTCGAAAAGCAAAAGAACATAAACAACAAAACGATTAATTACGTGCTAGAATTCGAACAAAGTAACGACCTAATTAACAACGTTATCTAATGAAAAGACAAGTACGCATATTTGTAGAAGGACGTGAGTTAGATTTATTCAACGACGAAACAATAGAAGTAAATTCTACGATTCAAAACATACAGGATATTAGTAAAACGTTTACTGACTTTTCGCAATCGTTTACGATACCGACAAGCGCGAATAATAACGCTATTTGGGAATACTTTTACGAGAACGCGTTAAATAGTTCAATTAATTACCAAGAACGTTTAGACGGGTACATAGAAATAGATATGACATTTTTTAGACGTGGTAAAATCCAAATGGAAAAAAGCCAACTAAAAAACGGACAACCTAATTCCTACACGATAACTTTTTACGGCGATGTTACAACCTTAAAAGATTTAGTAGGCGAAGACCTATTAAGCGATCTTGACTATACAACCATAAACCACGACTACACGTTTAACGAGGTATTTCAACGTATAATTAATTACGGAACGGATTGGGACGTATGTTACCCGCTTATTACATCTAATCGAATATGGGAGTATTTAAGTACGCAACCACAAAGTAACGTTCCGCAGTGGTTAATTCCTTTTATGGGTTCAACGTCTAACGATATTCACACGAACGCGGGTGCGATTAATTACCGCGAGTTATTTCCTGCGGTTAGAGTTAAATCTATTTTCGATATTATCGGACTTCAATACGGAGTAACTTTTACGGGTGCATTTTTAACCGACCCAAAATTTACACAGGCTTATTTATGGTATAAGAACAAAAATGATTACGCATTTACAGGCGAAGCGCAGGACATAATATTTAATTCTATTATAAGTTCGTCTTTACCTACATACCCGCTTAATTTATATATAGACCCAACGTTAGGGAAAATAAGTACAATCTATTTAAACGGAGCGAGTTTTCACGATGTTACAATGGCGGTTAATACTATTTCGTCTTTAACTATTCCGTACTATGTAGACGTTTATAGAAACGGCGCGTTCTTTGCTACGTGGAATGGATTAGGATTTACTCTTAATGGATCATTAACTAACATTCCAAACACTTTAGGACTTAACGATTATTATACCTTCCAAGTACGTGCCGAAAGTGCGTTAAATATTGATTTTAACGTAACTTATTCCGTTAGTTATTTTACAGGCGCAACTCTAAACACTGATTTTATTACCTACGACACGTTTACAAATGCCTTAACAACGTTCACGGACTTAGCGCAATTGGCGCCGCAAATGAAAGTTAATGATTTCATTTCTGGAATCTTAAAACAATTTAATTTAACGTGTTTTGGTACGGGTGTAAATACTTACGAAATTGTTCCTTTAGACGATTGGTACGGAGCGGGTGCGGTAATTGATATAACTGAGTTCACGGATAAAAGCGAAATAGAAATAGACCGCGTTAAACTATACAAAAAAATAGCGTTTAAATTCCAAGAATCTAATTCATTAATGAATAAAGCATTCTTTGAACAAGGGTTAAAACAATACGGAAACACGGAATACCAATACCCATACGACGGCGGTGAATTTAGTATAGAAGTTCCGTTCGAAAATCTTTTATTTAATCAGTTTACAAGCGGTGGAGTTCCAACGGGTTTACAAGTAGGCTATTCGTTAGATAGCGCGTTTGCACCTTACATTCCAAAACCTTGTTTACTTTACAAGTATGGGGGTGTTAGTTTAGTTGATCATATACATTTCACGGACGGAAGTAGTTTGAATATTACTAATGACTATACAATGTTCGGGCAAGATTTAACGGATAGCGGAATAAAATACTCTTTAAACTTTGCTCCCGAAACTTCTTCTTATTGGTTAGAGCCGATTCAACAAAGCATATTCGCTACTTATTATTTTCCTTACTTGACTAACTTATTTAACCCTAAAAATAGGCTAACAACTATTAAGGCAAATTTACCCGTTTCAATTCTTACAGGGTTGCAGTTAAACGACCGCTTAATTATTCGCGACAAGCGTTATATTATAAACGAAATGAAAACGAATTTAGTAACTGGAGAAACTACCTTCCAACTACTTAATGATTTTATGCCTGTAATGCCTATAAAGATAATTAACACCGAACCAAATACGAACGATGTAGGATTAGGAATAACATTCCCGCAATTACCACCAAACAAAGGTAACATTATTGGCGCTACATTTTCAAGTGAAAACCCGGAAGTAATTTTACCCGAACCAATTACACGCGAATTACGAGTTACATTTTATTTACCACCAACAAAAGGCGCAGATGACCCGAACTCGGTTATAAGTATTAGTGTAAATTTTCAAGGAGAAGACGGGAGCGAACAAACGCAAGAAATAATAATTATTAGACGATGAGTTATATTAATCAAATAGTCCAAATACTGCAAGTAGCGGATTTTCTAGGCGAACACGAATATATAGAAATCGCAAAAGGAAAGTATAAACTACACTACGACTTAAAGGGAACGTACAAACAAGCAATAAGAGAGTTTAGAATACAAAGACACAATAGAAATGGCAGAAAAAAGAACTATTGAATTAGAAATTCAAGATAATACAAAAAGTTTAAAGGCGCAATACAAAGAAGCGGTTATAGAACTTCAAAAGGTTTCGGCTGCATACGGGGAAACTTCAGACGAAGCAATACAAGCCGCTAAGGCTGCCGCCGAATTAAAAGATCAAATTGGATTTACTAACGACTTAGTAAACTCATTTAACCCCGACGCTAAATTCGATGCACTAAGTAAATCGTTTGGCGGGGTGTTAGAAGGATTTTCTGCGGTTCAAGGCGCAATGGGTTTAGTTGGTGTTGAATCCGAAGCCGTAGAACAAACTATATTAAAAGTTCAAAGCGCTATGGCTTTGTCGCAAGGTTTTCAAGGTTTAATGGAAGCCAAAGATTCGTTTAAACAATTAGGCACGGTAGCAAAAGAAACTTTTAAAAGTTTATCTTCCGAAAGTTCGTTAGCGGGTAAGGCTACTTCGGCACTTGGTCCCGTATGGAAGGCGGTTGGATTAAGCGGTAAAACTGCCTTAAGTGGAATCCGTGCGGGAATCGCTGCAACTGGAATCGGTTTACTTGTAGTTGCATTAGGTGCGGTTGTTGCCTATTGGGACGATATTAAAGCCGCAGTAGGTGGTGTTAGTGGTGAAATGCAAAAGAACTTACAATTAAGCCACGAACAAGTAGCAAACGCGCAAACCGAAGTGGAATTATTCGACTTACAAGAAAACTCATTAAAATTACAAGGTAAATCCGAAGAAGAAATATTAAAGATTCGTCAAGGTAAATTAAAAGTTTTAGCCAAAGAACAAGAAGAAGAAATAAAATTAGCTGAAAACAAAAAGAACTTAGAAGTGGAAGCCGCCAAACGAAACAAAGAGTTTCTAAGTTTATATATTCAAAGCGTTACGATTGGTATTGGTTTTGCTCTTTATTCAGTTACTGCAGTAATAGACGGAATATCTAACGGGATTGTTTTTTTAGGTAAAAAAATAAATTCTTTTTCGCAAGGTTTCCAAAGCATAATGATAGACGCAATAGTTTTGCCAATTGAAACTGCGTTAAAGGGAGTAAATGAATTACTTAAAATTGCGGGGTTATCAACTATAAACGTTAAAGGAATCGTTGGGGATATTAAAGGTTCGATGAAAGAAGTTACTTCAATTGGTAACAAATTTATTCAAAACTTAGAGGGAACGACTTTAACAAAAGATTTATTCAACTTAACTAAAGAATATGCAGCCGACCCGTTAGCTAAATTAGTGTTTGATCCAGAAGCAATAACAAAAGAAGGAGATGACGCATTAAAGGCAATGAAAACGGAACTTGCGAAAACTAAAAACGAAATCGCGGGTGCTGAATTAGAAATAAGAGACATTAAAAAAGGTTCCGCTCAAACTCAAGCTAAAGATAAAAAAGAAGCGGACACTTCGATGACTGAATATTTAGACGCTTTGGAAGCCGAACGACAAGCGAAAATAACGGACGCAAGGGAAAAAGAATTACAGGAAGCCGCAAATAAATACGATGAACTCACGGCGTTAGCTGATAAGGCGGGACAAGACACAACTAAAATTACCGAAGATTATATAGCGCAAAGAAAAGAAATTAATAAACGTTTTGATGCGTTAGAAATCGAAGAACAACAAAAAAAGGACGCGGAACTTTTACAAAAAATGGTTGAAGCCGATGCCGCCGCGTGGGAATTAGAAAAGAACAATCGTCAACTGCGAATTGACGGAATGAAAGAAGGTAGGGCAAAAGAATTAGAAGTAATAGACCTTGCTTACGATTCCGAATTACTTGCTTTAAATAATCAACTTGACGCGAAAACACTAAGCGAAGAAGAATACCAAAAGCAAAAGGTATTAATGGAAGAAAAGTACGGCAAACAAATTGCAGAAACTAACAAGAAGTTTGACGAAGAAGACAAAGCACGAAGGGAAGCCGCCATACAACGAAACGCGGATTTCGCTAAACAAGGACTAACAATTATTTCAGACCTGACCGAAATGTTTGGTAAGAAAGGAGAAAAACAAGCGCGTAAAGCGTTTCAAATTAAAAAGGCTGCTAGTATATCAACCGCATTAATTGACACGTTCTTAAGCGCACGGGCAGCGTATTTATCTCAGTTTACACCCGTTCCCGACCCAAGTTCACCCGTTCGTGGTGGTATCGCTGCGGGGTTAGCCGTTGCGAGTGGATTAGTTGGGGTTGCTAAAATAGCTTCGCAAAAGTTTGAAGGTGGTGGCGCTTCGGGTGGCGGTGGTTCTACAGGTGGCGAAGGTGGTATCGGTGGTGGTAGTCAAGCACCTTCGTTTAACGTCGTAGGTAATAACGGACTTAACCAATTAGCGCAACTTCAGCAACAACCTACACAAGCCTACGTAGTGAGCGGACAAGTAACTACGGCGCAAAGTTTGGATAGAAACCGAATACAAAACGCAACACTTTAATAATAATTAAATTAATAAGTTATGAGAATCATAGAATTGATTATAGACGAACAAGACGAACAAAGCGGAATAGATGCGGTTAGTGTTGTACATTCTCCCGCGATCGAAGAAAACTTTATCGCTCTAAATAAACACGAAATAGAACTAAAAGAAGTTGACACCGAAAAGAGAATTCTAATGGGTGCGGCTTTAGTTCCTAATAAACAAATTTACCGACGAAACGCAAAGAACGAAGAATACTATATTTACTTCAGTTCGGACACTATTCGAAAAGCAAGTGAATTGTTTTTAATGCGTTCAAACCAAAACAACGCAACTTACGAACACGAGAAAAAGTTAACGGGGTTAAGCGTTGTAGAATCGTGGATAATCGAAGACGAAGAAAAAGACAAATCTAAACTTTACGGATTCGACCTACCTAAAGGTACTTGGATGATTTCGATGAAAGTAAACAACGACGAAGTTTGGAAAGATGTTAAAGAGGGTAAAGTAAAAGGATTTTCGATAGAAGGGTACTTCGCTGATAAGTTCGAAATGTCAGCAGAAGAAGACGAAGCAACCGATGTAATTAACGAACTTAAAAAACTATTAAACATAAAATAAAATGAGCAATTTAAACACTATCCTAAACAAGTTAGGAAAAATCGAAGAAATTCACGAAACAAACTTAGGTAAGCACGAAGTTAATTTAGCATTAGCGGATGAACTAAACGCATTAGAAGATAGAGGTTCCGCGATAGTAGAATTATTTACCAAAAACATAGATAAATTCGAACAATTAATTTTATCTATGGAAGACATTACAAAGAAAACTTCACAACAAAACGAAGTAGTAAATAATAACAAAGGTTTGGCGCAAAAGTGGGATAACGAGGTAACAAAAGTTTACGCAAAAGCATTAGATGCGGCAAAACAATTAGGAGTAAACAAAAACGATATTCAAGGTTTGGCTAAATTAGAAAAAACAATGATATCCGTTCAAGACGTAATTAATAAGGCGCAAAAACTTGCACAAAGATTTTAATTAAAAATGGCAAAGCAAACTAACGTAACTACTCACACTCGCAAACCAAAGGTAAAACGTCCTAACGTACACGCTAAAAGTAAAACGAGCAAACTAAAGAGTTCAAAAAATTACGTTAAACTAAATAAAGGTCAAGGATGAACGAAAACGGAAATAAACCACGAGCAGCACGAACAAGCGGTAAACGTGCGTGTCTATGTAAAGACGGAACTTATAAGCGCAAATGTTGTACTGGTGAACTACAAAATCAAGGGATCGGAAGCGATGTTACACCACCACAACCACCCGCGCCAAATTGGAATCCACTACCATAAAAATGCAACAAACAAAAATTAAATAAGTTATTAGATTATGAAAAACATTTTAGACAAAATTAACCGAGCGGATGAAATCCAATCTAAAGTTGAGTTAGGTACGCACGAAGTTCAGTTAGGAGTTGCAGATAATTTGAAAAAAGCATTAAAATTATATACTGATTTAGTTTCTAAATACGGAAAAGATTTAGACGATGCTTTTGTACCCATTAGAGATTTAGAAAAAGCAATAGGACAATTAAAAGCACGAGTTTCAGAAGTTATTTCAATAGCGCAGGAATTAAGAAAATCCGAAGATAATGTTTCTAATGAATTAGATATAGTTAGAAAAAAAATTCAACAAGCTAAAGAAGATTTAGGAATAACAATAGATATAAATGATGTTGTTGATTTAGGAAGCCTACAAAATAGTAATAAAATTTCTGCGGGTATTCAAAAAGATGCTGCGGATTATGTTAAATATGTAAATAGTTTACAAGCACCAAAAATATAAACTAAAATAAATATGAAAAATAGTACATTACTTGAAAAAATCAAAGCGTTGTTATCTAACGAAGTAAAGTTAGAACAAATGCTAATGGGCGATGGGGTTACTAAAATCGAAGCGGAAACATTCGAAGCGGGTAAAGAAGTTTTTGTCGTAACTGAAGACGAACAAAAAATCGCAGTTCCTGTAGGCGAATACGAACTAGAAGACGGACGTATTTTAGTTATCGTTGAAGAAGGTATTATTAGCGAGGTTAAAGAAGTTAAGGAAGAAGAAGAAATGCCCGAAGCACCCGCTGAAGAAGTTCCAACGGAAGCCAAAGAAGAAGAAATGAGCGAACCTGTATCTACTCCAAAGAAAACAATCGAATCCATCGTTAAAGAAACGTTTTTTAGCGAAATGGAGAAACTTAAAGAAGAAAACGAAGCGTTAAAAGCAGAATTGGCTAAACTTTCCAAAGTTGACGTGATCGCAACCGAAGCGACCGAACTTAGCGAAACACCTACCCCAATTTCTTTTAACCCTGAAAACGAAGCTAAAACCGAGTTTACTAAAATCGGGAAAAAAGCACCACGCGGAATTATGGATTCCGTTTTAGACAAAATTTATAAATAATTAAAATTAAAAACAATGCCAAATCCAAACATTACAACAACGTACGCAGGTCAGTGGGCAGGTAAGTACGTTTCTGCGGCTCTTTTGAGCGCACCAACTATCGAAGGTGGCGGGGTAACCGTTATGCCTAACGTAAAATTTAAGAGCGTTATCCAACGTTTAGAGACAACTAACTTTTTGCAAGATGCAACTTGCGACTTTAACCCTGCGGGACAAGTAAACTTAACCGAGCGTGTTCTTGAAGTTAAAGACCTACAAGTAAATATGACACTTTGTAAAAAAGAATTTCATTCTACTTGGCAATCAATTGAAATGGGTTATTCTTCTTTTGACACTTTGCCTAAATCTTTCGCTGATTACCTTATCGCTTACGCTGCTGAAAAAGTTGCGGCTGCTAACGAGGTATCTATTTGGCAAGGTTCTTCAGCTACAAGTGGTCAATTTGACGGACTTTACACTACGGCTTTAGCTGACCCTGCATTACCTGCGGGTCAATTAGTGCCTTCAGTAGCAATTACTGCGGCTAACGTTATCGGAGAGTTACAAGCGGTTTACGATGCTATCCCTGCATCTTTGTATGGTAAGCCCGACCTAAAAATCTACGTATCTCAAGACGTTCTTAAAGCATACGTTGCAGCATTAGGTGGTTTCTCTGTATTGGCTACTTCGAATAGTGGTGTTGATGCTAAAGGAACAATGTGGTATAACAACGGAATGGTAACTTTCAACGGATTGCCTTTATTTATGGCTAACGGATTGCCTACTTCTTCTATGATGGCTACAACTACTTCTAACCTTTATTTCGGTTGTTCTTTATTGAGCGACACGCAAGAAGTTAGAGTAATTGACACTTCTGCTACTTTAGGAGATGACAACGTACGTGTTATTATGCGATACGCTGCGGGTGCGCAATACGGAGTTATTGAAGATATCGTAATTTACGGATAATCCACATAACCAAAATATAACGGGGTGGTGGATAAAACTGCCACCCTTTTTTTTTAAAACATTAAAATTATAAAATTATGAGCTGCGATATATCACACGGAAGATTAGAACAATGTAAAGATTCGATTTCGGGTATTCAAGCGATTTACGTATTAAACTACGGACTTTACGATCCATATATAGACGTTACTTACGATACTAATCCAGGTTACGAAGACCAAATTACTGCGATTGCTTTGCCTTTAGCATCTAACATTTACAAGTTTGAGTTGAAAGGAGCAAACACGTTCGATACAACTATAACAAGTTCGCGTGACAACGGAACTACGTTCTTCGAACAAGTTTTAACGGTACAATTAAAAAGACAAGATGCCGTAACACACAAACAAGTTAAATTACTTGCCTATGGACGTCCTAACATTATCGTTCAAACAAACGCTAATCAATTCTTTATTGCGGGATTAGTTCGAGGAATGGACGTAACTGCGGGAAGTATTAATAGTGGTACGAACTTGGGGGACTACAATGGTTATCAATTGACTTTTACCGGTCAAGAACCCGTACCCGCCAACTTCCTAGATTGTAACGATGAAGCGTCTTTAATTTCTTTATTGAATATGCCAAACGTTATTACTACTTAAGAACTTTGTTTCATATGCGTTAAGGGGGTGGAAACACCCCTTTTTTATTGCACAAAAAAACGGAATAATAGTTATACTAATATGATAGTAGTCAAAGAACAACCCAACCCGCAAACAATAGATTACATTGTTCGCTACGGAACGGATTACGAAATTTACTTAACGGATGAAAACACGAATGTAACGGTACTTGTTCCAAGTCCTACTTTTATCGGTGGAGATTACGTTAATTCAGCTACGGCAATATTTCCCGTTAAAGAAAACCACTTTTACTGGATGCAAGTAAAAGACATTAACGGAAACACGATTTTAAAAGAACGAATGTTTTGCACTAACCAACCAATAGATACGTTCTCAGTAAACAACGGAGAATACGTAAGCAACCAAACAACTAACGACTTTATAATGTATGAGTAATAACGTTCACATATTACAATTAGCGGAATATCAACAACCGATTATCCAAGAATCCAAACGCGATGCTTGGGTAGAATTCGGGGAAGATAATAACTACTTTAATTACCTAATTGATAGATACACGAAATCAACGACAAATAGCGCGATTATAAACAACGTAAGCCGTTTAATTTACGGCAAAGGACTTAGTGCCTTAGACGCTTCGAAAAAGCCTAACGAGTACGCTCAAATGATGACATTGTTTAGTCCTGAATGTTTGCGTAAAATGGTATTCGATAGAAAACTATTCGGGCAGTTTGCTATGCAAGTTCATTATAACGACAAGCACGATAAAATCTTAAAGGTTTATCATATACCTGTAAACTTATTACGTGCGGAAAAATGCAACGAAAAAGGCGAAATAACAGGCTATTACTATTCCGATAATTGGGAAGATGTACGCAAGTTCCCGCCTACGCGAATCCCTGCGTTCGGACACTCAAAAGACAAAGTGGAAATAATGTTCGTTAAGCCTTACGGGGTTGGAATGAAATATTACGCTTACCCCGACTATCAAGGAGCGATACCTTACGCAGTTCTAGAAGAAGAAGTAAGCGACTATTTAATTAACGAAGTTCAAAACGGATTTAGCGGCACTAAGGTAGTTAACTTTAATAACGGAGTTCCTTCGGAAGAACAACAGGACTTAATTAGTCAAAAGGTTTTATCTAAACTTACAGGCTCAAAAGGTCAAAAAGTTATCGTAGCGTTTAACTTAAACGCGGAATCAAAAACTACGGTAGACGATATTCCGTTAAACGATGCGCCCGACCATTACACTTACCTAAGTGAGGAATGTTTACGCAAAATAATGCTAGGTCACAACGTAACAAGTCCTTTACTTTTCGGTATTGCTTCGGCTAACGGGTTTAGTTCAAACGCAGATGAACTACAAAACTCGTTTATCTTGTTTAACAATATGGTTATTAAGCCATTTCAAGACGAAATAATAGAAGCGTTTGATCGTATCTTAGCATTTAACGGCATAGCCTTAAAACTATTCTTTAGAACGTTAAAACCGCTTGAATTTACCGACTTAGAAAACGCAACAACCGAAGAACAAGTAACCGAAGAAACGGGAGCGGATGCAACGGAATTAAAAAAGCAATCAAACTTAGATAATGAAGTAGCGGATGCATTAATTAATTTAGGCGAAGACCCAAACCCCGAATGGCTATTAATAGACGAAGCACCTTTAGATTACGACACGGACGAAGAAGAAAATAATTTACTTTCAAGCGAACCTAAAAAAAGTTTATTATCACGTTTAGTTGAATTAATCCAAACGGGAGAAGCATACCCAAACAAAGAGAGTAGACAAGATAAAACAATAGACGGAGTTAAATTTATTGTACGTTATGTTTATGCGGGTGTATTATCAAAAAAAAGCCGTGAATTTTGTGTTAAAATGATTGAAGCGGGTAAAATATATAGAAAAGAAGATATTGAAAAAATGTCAAGACAAGTAGTTAATGAAGGTTGGGGTGCAAGGGGTGCTGATATGTATTCAATTTGGTACTATAAAGGCGGTGGAAATTGCCACCATCGTTGGAATAAACGAGTTTACGCAAGTTTTGAAGGTCAAGTTATAGACGTTAAAGATAAACGTTGGAAAAATATAGCGCAATCAAAAGCCGAAAAATTAGGTTATAAAATTAAGAACGACCCGAAAGTAGCGCAAAGACCCGTTGATATGCCTAACTACGGATTCTTGCCAAGTAACCCACAACCACAACGCGAAATAACAATATAATGGCAGAAGCATTACTAATAACACGAGACGATTTAGTACGTTTTACCGCACTAAACGGAAACATAGATACTGATACGTTCATACAATGGATTAAGGTCGCGCAGGATATCCACATACAGCAGTACACAGGAACGCAACTACTAGAAAAAATCAAAGCGGATATAGTAGCGGGAACGTTAGCAAATCCGTATTTAGATTTAGTTGAAACCTATTTAAAGCCTATGTTGATACATTGGGCTATGGTGGAATACTTACCTTTTATGGCTTATACAATGGCTAATAAAGGAATCTTTAAACATAGTTCGGAAAACGCGCAAAACGTGGATAAAAACGAAGTTGATTTTTTGATCGACAAACAAAGATATTTAGCGCAAAACTATACGGAGCGGTTTGTTCAATATATGATTTTTTCGGGTAACACTTTCCCCGAATACTACACGAACACGAACAACGATATTTACCCTAACACGGATTCAAACTATACAGGATGGGTAATATAAAGAAGGAATAC